>Ga0194125_10002986_pt1 | contig 27670 bp, 24 predicted proteins | sample TA2KigC250mmetaG_FD_148626 | JGI IMG/M metagenome (GOLD analysis project Ga0194125, IMG submission 148626) | Freshwater microbial communities from Lake Tanganyika, Tanzania - TA2015034 Kigoma Deep Cast 250m | ecosystem: Environmental > Aquatic > Freshwater > Lake | place: Tanzania: Lake... | reverse complement strand
TGATGAAAGGATATTGGGCGATTCCGACTTCGTAGCGGGTGTAATTGCCCAGGCCAAGGAGAAATTCGATCGGGAATACGAGCTAAAGCGACTCGGTTATGATCTGGGCCGCGTCGCAGCAAGGGTGTGTGAAATATTCGGGTTGAAGGAAGAGGATATCCTCTCGAGCGGTAAACAGCAAAGGAAGGTAAAGGCAAGGGGTCTGCTTTGTTTTTGGGCCGTCAGAGAGTTGGGAATTTCACTGACCGATCTGGCCAAGCTCCTTAAACTGAGTGTTCCGGGGATTGGATACTCGGTAGAGAGAGGCGAAAGCGTTGCGCGTGAGAACGGCTACCAGTTAGTTGAGTGACTATCTTAGAATCTTAAGGGCGTCCCTGTTTCCTCCTGTTTCCTCTGCATAGCGATCTTTGGCGCCCTTTCCACGGTGGACATGGATCATCATGCGGGTGGAGTCGATATCGGAGACTTCGAGATGGAGTCCTTCGTGAAGCCGCAGGCCGCAGGAGAGGAGTATACGGTGGAAAGGTAGGCATGGTTCTGGCAGGTTTTGATGCAGGCCAGAATGTTTCGGACTTCTTCCACGCTGAGAACGGCCGGGAGTCGTCGTTCAGTTTGGGCTCGGAGGATTCCGAGAATGTGCCAGTTGCGTTGGAGGACGTGCTCGTAGAAGAAGCGTATCCCGCAATAGCAGATACGCATGGGATTGGGCGACCACTTATCAGCGTTTTTCCGTTAGAGGAAATAGTCCTGAAGCTCCTCCTCGCTAATGAGATCGGGAGACTTGCCGTAGAACTCGACGAGCATACGCAAGGCCCGGGCATAGGCCTCTTGCGTGCTCTCCCCTTTGCCGTTTAGCTGAAGGGTTTTAATCATGCTGTCATACCACTCTGTTTTCATGATCCTTCTCCTTTCTCTAAGAGGATGGGTTCCCTTTTCCAATGAGAAAAGGTTGTGAAGTATCATACTTGGCAGAGCGGTATATGGCCCGTCAAATGGGCTTCTGAGGAGAATTTTCAGGAGGGATTACAAAAAGAGGAATCTGCCGCGTAGCGGCTTACTTGAACAGATATTGGGTTTCAAATAATCCATTTCTATCACTATTACTGCAAGCTGGATTGGTCGCAGGTTACGGGAGATGCCGTTAGACTAAAAAGGTTATATGAAAATCTTTTGTTCGAGGAGTGAAATTGAGGCTTCTTTGGCTGCCAAGGGGTTTATCAAAGAAGACTCCCATCATCGTTACTTTTATCATGAGGTAGAGGGAAAAAGGTCAGGCGTCTTTACATATACCTCCCATGGCAGCCACTACAGGACCATCGGAGATAATCTGCTGAAACATATGAAGAAACAATTGAGATTGGATACAAGTGCCCAAATAGCCGACTTATTTAAATGCCCCATGACTGGCGATGGTTATAACGAGCTTCTCAGGAAGAAAGGAATGCTATAAAATCTGTAGTTGGTCAAGAACAATTGGCCAATTCTTCACCCCCTGTTTATTATTGCTTCCCGCTTCAACCAAGCAGGCACCTTGTTGGGTAGGTCTTTTATCAGCAAAGCAGCCATACCGCATCTCCACTACCATTATGCTATAAAAATAATGTTATTTGGCTGTGTTGTCAATTTATCGCCTCTAACCTCTTGTCTCTATCCTAAATTCTATTACCTATCGCCTATTGCCTATAGCCTATGCTGTATGTCATACTCTAATCATGTCTGAAAAGAAACCTCGCTTGTTTTTAATCGACGGTAGTTCGTATATCTACCGGGCATTTTTTGCCATCCCGTCCCTAACCAATTCAAAAGGATTCCCCACGAATGCCACCTACGGGTTTACCAACATGCTGCTCAAAGTTCTGCGGGAACAGGAGCCGGAGTATGTGGCCGTTGTCTTTGATGCTCCCGGCCCAACCTTTCGCCACGAAGTTTTCGGCGGCTACAAGGCCCATCGCCCGGCCATGCCCGAGAACCTGAGGACGCAGATTCCTCACATAAAAGAGATCGTGCGCGCCTTGCAGATTCCCACCCTGGAAAAAGAGGGATACGAGGCCGATGACCTGATCGGAACTATGGTTAAAAAAATGGAAGCTGAAGGGATCGATACAGTCATCATCTCCGGGGACAAGGACCTGATGCAGCTCATTACTCCCCGTGTAACCATGTATGATCCCATGAAAGAGAAAACCTTTCAGATCCCCGAGGTGACGGAATATTTTGGCGTAACTCCCGACAAGGTGGTTGAAGTTATGGGGCTAAGCGGGGATTCTTCTGACAACATTCCCGGGGTTCCGGGTATAGGGAAAAAAACCGCCGTTCAGCTCATCGAGGAGTTCGGCTCCATTGAAGAGCTTTTAAAGAATGCCGAGAGTATCAAGAATCCCAGAATACGGGCAAGCATCGTCCATTATGCCGAACAGGCGCGTTTAAGCCGGGAATTAGCCACTTTGGATACTCGTGTGCCCGTGGACCACCATGACCTGCAGAGCTTAAAGTTAGGAAACCCGGACCGGGAGAAGCTGCAAATAATTTTCAAAGAGATGGAATTTTCCAAATTACTCAAAGAGTTCGCCTCTCCTATGGAAACAAAGGAAGGGGAGTACCTCCTGATTACGGAAAAGGAGGAACTCAACCTCCTCGTTGAAAATTTGCGGGAAGCCGTTATTTTTTCTCTGGATTTGGAATCTACTTCCATAGAGCCGATGCAAGCGGAAATTGTCGGGATCTCTTTTTCCTACAAACCCCACCAGGCTTTTTATATCCCCGTAGGGCATACTTATCCGGGAGCTCCCAAGCAATTGGAGAAGAACCACGTTTTAGAAATTCTCCGGCCTTTGTTGGAAGACCCGGCATTGAAAAAATACGGACAGAACATCAAATATGATTACATCTTGCTTATGAAATCGGGGATCCATCTTCAGGGCATTGTCGGAGATACCATGATCGCTTCTTATCTCCTGAATCCTGCGAAACACAAACACAGTCTGGAAGAACTGGCCCGCGAGCACCTGGACCGGCAGGTGATAACTTATGCCGAAGTGGTTGGCAATGGAGCGAAAGCCATTCCTTTTAGCCAGGTGGAAGTGCAGAAAGCCTGCCGTTATTCCGGAGAGGATGCCGACCTGACCCTGATGTTGGCTAACCTGCTCATACCCAAAATTGAGAAAGAAGGGTTTGCGGAACTTTTTCACCAGGTGGAGCTGCCGCTCGTTGAAGTCCTGGCGATTATGGAAATGCATGGCGTTAAAATAAACCTGCCTCTTCTCGGCTCTTTATCGGAAGAATTTGCCGGTCACCTGGAGAGGATCTCCCGGGAAATTTTTGACCTGGCCGGAGAGGAATTTAACATCAATTCGCCTCAGCAACTTGGGAAAATTCTATTCGAGAAACTCAAACTTCCCGGAGGGAAACGCACCAAGACAGGTTACTCCACGGACATGGAAGTGCTCAACCAGCTTTCCCACGAATATTCCCTTCCGGCCAAAGTCCTGGAGTACCGCAGCCTTTCCAAGCTAAAGTCAACTTACGTGGACGCTTTGCCCCAGCTCATCAACCCGACAACCGGTCGAATCCACACTTCTTTCAACCAGACCGTTACCGCCACAGGGAGGCTTTCCAGCAGCGATCCCAACCTGCAGAACATTCCCATCCGCACTCCGGAAGGGAGGAGGATACGGGAAGCCTTCATTCCCGAAGATGGGCATTTGATCCTATCAGCCGATTACTCCCAGATTGAGCTGCGCATCCTGGCCCACCTCTCCAGTGATCCATCGCTGACCGCTACTTTCCAGCGGGATGAAGACGTTCATACGGCCACGGCCGCAGAAATATTCCATGTTCAGGCCGAGCAGGTGAACCCGGAGATGCGCCGGCTGGCCAAGGTCATCAATTTCGGAATTATCTATGGGATGAGCGCTTTTGGCCTTTCCAAGGAGATGGCCGTTCCTCCCGGGGTGGCCCAGGCCTACATCGACAACTACTTTCAGAAATACCACGGGGTAAGGGATTACATCGATAAATCCCTGGAGCTGGCCAGGGAGCGGGGATATGTAACTACCCTGATGAACCGGCGGCGATACCTCCCGGACATCGGCAGCAGCAACCGCAGCGTGCGGCAATTTGCCGAACGCATCGCCATCAATGCCCCCATCCAGGGAACGGCCGCGGACTTGATCAAGGCGGCCATGATCAATATTCACAGGCGCATGATTCAGGAAGAGCGCCGCGCCAAGCTCATTTTGCAGATCCACGACGAGCTGGTTTTGGAAACGCCTGAAGAAGAAATGCCAGCCATCAAAGCCCTGGTTAAGGAGGAGATGGAAGGAGTGATGAAATTGTCCATCCCCCTGAAAGTGGACATCGGGCTGGGGAAAAACTGGGCGGAAGCGCATTAAATACCGCAAGGCGCGAGAGGGTAAAGAGCGCTCACGACTTACGCCTTACGATTCAATAGGAGGCTATGTTGCAAGTTGATTTAGCTTTTTCACCTTATGAACTGGAGAAGAAAGACCTTCAGGATAAAACCGTAGTGGTCATAGATGCGCTCAGGGCCACGTCCACCATGATCGTGGCTTTTGAAAACGGATGTTCAGCCTTTATTCCGGTGGCTACCGTCGAAGAGGCCAAAAAATTGGCTGCCTGGCGCAATGACCCTCAGCTTCTTCTGGGAGGCGAACGCCGGGCCTTGCCCGTAGAAGGATTTCAATTAGGGAATTCCCCGCGCGACTACCGCCCGGAAAAGGTCAAAGGAAAGGTCGTGGTCATGACCACCACCAACGGAACCCGCGCTCTACTGGCTGCCGGCAAGGCTAAAGAAGTTTTTATCGGGGCTTTCCTGAACCTGTCAGCCCTGTGCCGGCGCCTAAGAGAGGCAGGACGGGAAGTCCTTATTGCCTGTTCCGGGGAAAAAGATCTGTTTTGCCTGGAGGATGTTGTTTGCGGCGGGGCAATTGTTAGCTTAATGGAAAAGGACGGCCTGGCAGTTTTAAAAAGCGACTCCGCTCTGGCGGCCAAGATTTTGTACGAGTATTTTGCCGAGGACATTTACGGAATGCTTGCGGCCTGCGAATGGGGCCAGTATTTGGAGAGAATGGGGTTGGGGAAAGACGTGCGCATCTGCGCTCAGATCGATTCCTCAAAGCTTGTGCCCATCTACCGCGAAGGAAAGGTTTATCTTGACCGCTGATTACACGAGATCCTGGAAGATCGGATCTCTTAAACTTTCCAATCCTCTCCTTTTGGCTCCCCTTTCAGGGATATCCGATTTACCTTTCCGCCTTCTGGCCAAAGAGCAGGGATGCGCTTTGGTCTTCACCGGGATGGTCAGCGCCGAAGGCCTCATCAGGAACCGGAAAAAAAGCGAGAAGCTTTTACAAACCTGCCCGGAAGAAAGCCCGCTGGCTGTTCAGATATTTGGGGCGCGGCCAGAGACCATGGCCGAAGCAGCCAGAGTCGTCGAGGATATGGGGGCCGATGTTCTGGACATCAATATGGGGTGCCCGGTCAGAAAAGTGGTGCAGGGAGGATCGGGGGCAGCTTTGCTCAAAGACCTGGAGAGGGCCAGAGCGATCATCCAATTGGTTCGGAAAGCCGTCTCTATTCCCCTCACGTTAAAAGTGCGAACGGGATGGGATGAAAAAAACCTGAATATTCTGGAAACGGGCAGGATGGCCGAAGAATGCGGGGTAGATGCCTTAACCATCCACGGGCGCACCCGGGCCCAGGGGTACGGGGGCAAGGCAGATTGGAATATCATAGCCCGGGCAAAGGAACATTTGAAAATTCCGGTCATAGGCAATGGAGATTTGACATCCCTTCAGGCTGTCATGGATTTTTTCGCCCAGACAAACTGTGACGGAGCCATGATCGGTCGCGGCGCATTGGGCAACCCCTGGATTTTCCGGCAGGCCTTGGAGATTCTCCGGGGAGAACTGCCCCGGGCGCCGACCCTGAAGGAAAAAGAAGCTATGATTCTCCGCCATCTGGGAATGGTTGTGGATATGCGGGGGGAAACGCATGGACTGAAGGAATTCCGCAAAAATATCATATGGTACACCCGCGGGTTGAGGGACAACGCACATTTTCGCTCCCGGATTCCCTTTTGGAAGATGGTCTCTGAGGTGTCCGAGCAAATTAAGGAGTATTTCCAAAAAATAGATTCCCCTCTTTTTTTTACTTGACTTTCCCCTCTGGCATGACTTAAATTTCAAACTTGGTTAGGAAGGCTTGCCAGGCGCGTTAGAGGAAAACGTTTAATTTCTTCTCTAAACTCTCGGAGCGATTTTTGACGCTGTGTTTGCCGGATAATTTAGTTGTACAGGAAATTCCTTTTTTAACTTTAAGGTAACAGTTTAGCGTTTTGAAAAAATGGTATTAAAGTTTTTGTTGAGGGCCGGGGGTTAGAGCGGAACGCGCCGGAAGCATCGGTTGGGGTTCCGCTTGGCGACGAGGACAGAAGATCTTTTCCTCCGGAGGAGGCGGGGCTTCTTGCCCGCCCCATATGCGGAGAAATAAGCGCCTTATGATTCCAAACGTTCCGCTCTGGCCCCCGGCCCCTGGAATCCCTTGGCCTTTACAGCACACCTTTTTTCAAAGAGCTAAAGTGTTACACTTTAGTCACTTAACTGGTTTTTTACCTGTTAGCTGGCGGGTTGAAGGAAGAAAGGAGAAACTATGAGTGCGGAATTTAAAATCGTATGGACGGAACCACTGACCTCTTTCTGTCAGAAGGTTTTTGAGAAAATGGGCGTACCTTCCCATGATGCTTTTATCACTTCAGAAGTCCTGGTAATGGCGGACTTGCGGGGCATAGAATCTCATGGTGTGGCCAGGCTGAGACGATATTACACGGGCCTGAAAAATGGCGTAATGGTCCCCCGGCCGGAGATGAAAGTAGTGAGGGAGACTCCCATCACGGCTCTTCTCGATGGAGGCGCAGCCCTGGGACAGGTAGCCGGGCATAAAGGGATGCAGATGGCCATTGAAAAAGCCCTGAAGAGCGGAATTGGGATTGTTTCGGTGGGGAACAGCAATCATTATGGGATTGCCGGGTATTACTCCCTCATGGCTCTGAAGCATGATCTTATCGGCATCTCCTTAACCAACTCGGATGTGTACGTCGTCCCCACCTTTGGCCGCGAGGTATTGCTGGGAACAAACCCCATCAGCGTGACCATACCCGCTCTTAAGGAGAGGCCATACGTTCTGGACATGTCCACTGCCGTGGCCACCTTGGGAAAACTGGAAGTCTATAACCGCATGGGCAAGAAGTTACCTTTGGGGTGGGCCACGGATGAAAAGGGACAGTCTTGCGACGACCCGGGCCGCGTCCTCAGCAACATCCGCAGCAAAGCCGGCGGAGGGATTTTACCCCTGGGAGGCGAGGGGGAAGAGTTCGGGGGACACAAGGGATACGGGCTGGACCTCTTGGTGGACATCCTGAGCGGAGTCCTTTCCGGGTCAGGGAACACCAACCTGCTATATCCTAAAACTCCTGACGGCAAGCCTTTGCCTTCACTGGTGGGCCATTTCTTCGCCGCCCTGCGGGTTGACTTCTTCCGTCCTCTGGAAGAATTTAAAAGAGACATGGACGACCTTATCCGCCGGCTGAAAAACTCGGCTAAGGCGGAAGGGCAGGAGCGCATCTACATTCACGGCGAGAAGGAATTTGAGCTCGAAGAAAAATATCGCCGGGAAGGGATTCCTCTCTATTTCAAGGTTTACGAGGACCTAAAAGCAATCGCTGATGGAGTCGGCGTTCCTTTTTCTTTATGATTTATATTTCCCACTGGAGGGGTCAGGTAATTCACTTGATCCTCTCTGCGGTTTCATGTAATCTAAGATGATGTATCGGCACGCTCGGGAAATTTGCCGGTCGCCAAAAAAAGTTATTAAGGAAGCGTAAACTATGCTCAATACTTTTATCTACCTGAAAAACTTCATTACGGACAAGTACGTGGCCTCCATCACCCCCACCTCCAGGTATGCGGTGGAAAAAGTTTGCGGAAAAATAGATTTCAATGGACGGCAAGTGATCGTTGAATACGGTCCGGGAACCGGGGTTTTTACCGAAAATCTTTTGCGGAACATGTCGGCAAAATCCCGGTTGATCGCTATTGAACGAAACCCGAGCTTTTACCAGATTCTGCAGAGAGAATTCGTGGACTCGCGCCTGAAGGTTGTTCATGATTGCGCCAGCAACGTAAAGAATGTTCTGCAGGCTTGCGGGGAAAAAGAAGTGGATTATATTGTTTCAGGGATTCCCTTTTCCCTGCTTTCCATGGAAATGAAGTTGATCATTTTAAAGAACGCCTATTCAGTCCTGAAGGAAGGGGGTCGGTTTCTGGCCTACCAAAATTTCTTCCAGCTTCCAGAGTTTCTCAAAAATCATATGGAAAGGACCTTTCAAAACATTCGGACTCAGTATGTTTTACAGTCCCTTCCCCCCCTGGTTGTCTTAGAAGCGGTCAAAGCGAATGGGTCCTCTGGTATTTTCCAGCCGCACCAGGGCTCGGCGATTTGAAGAAACCCCCAACCTATTTTACAGAAGTCCACGGCAACATTAACTTCTTCCTGAAGATTTCCCCTGTAAAAGTCTAAAGATGCAGTAAATTACAGGCCATAATTTTGCGTTTTGCATTGAGGTTTCGCCAATTCTTCAGACGGCTTAACTGTTACGGCTTTTGAAGCAAACCGGGCCCCAATGGGTCAGCATGCTTAAGTTAAAGGGGACGTAGTGGAAAACTTACTCCTTTCCGTCTTGGCTATTTCATAGGGATTTCTAAAGAAGCTTCCTTTGGGATCGAATTTATAGCCAAACTATTTTCCATTCGGGCTCCAGAGCTCTGAACTCAGGATCCCCAGTATAGATTTCTCCATCCTGTTGTTTGGCTAAAGCGGCCACAAAACAGTCGGCCAGTGACATCTTCCTGGAAACCTTCATCTCTCCGGCCAACTCAGCCATGGTTTGATCTACCGGGACAATCTCAATGGGGAGACTCAGAATTTTGGGGCGGGTTTTCTTCCAGGCTTCCGGCCCGGATTTTCGCTCGATTATATACCGAATTTCCGCCCAGTTAACGGCGGATATCAAGAGAAGCCGGTCTGTTTCTAATGACTTTTCCAGTAAGTCTCCTATTTCCTTGTGTCCCTTTTCTTGATACAAAAAAGCCAGCAGGGCGTAACTATCGAGCACCGCGCTTGACAAACTTACCCTCCTCTCGTTCTTTATCCTTGGCCCTCTCTTTGAGCAGCATTTGAGTTGCGGAGGTCTCACTTTTGAGCAAACCGCAGACGCTCTGAATGTATTCCTTGGTTACTGGCTGAATGAAGATTTCATTATCCCGTTCTATGAACCGAACCTTGGTCCCGGGTTTGATTCCGTACCTCCGCCGGAGTCGGGCAGGGATAACAAGTTGTCCCTTGCTGGTCACATGCGCCGTTTCCATTATTGTCCCCTCCTATATAAAATATCTTACAGGCTGAATAAAAGTAAGTCAATATAATAAAGTAAGAATAGTAGGGAATTTCCTGAATACTTGTTGGCAACCGGCGCAAAAGGTGGCGGGCAAAGACCTTCTCTGTATGAGGATTCCCGAAAAACTTAACCACAAACCCAGCGTGTAACGCACAACGCTGAAGGTCAAGTGTCATAGGGTAACAGCCAGAAATTACACGATTGGCGACACAATCCGCAATCCGCAATCTATTTTCCGCAATTAAAATTATAATCCTCTCCGATTTGCATCTCCCTAAGCAAAGTCAGTTGTCCATCAATCCCATTGACAGGTTCCAGCCCGGCCCACTGGAATAGCGGGGGGAGTGTTTTATCAGGTTCCAAGCGGGGGAGGGGGCCAACAGATAGATGGCGCATAAGCTTCATGGTCTTCAGGCCGTCAAACCACGAGTGAAACCCGGTCAATAAAGTCGCTTGATCAAGAAAGTTTTTCCGCAATTTATCCCATACCTCCGAAAAATGGATATTATCCAAATGATCCCCCAAATCTTTGGAGATTCGTTCCGCCTTTAACCGGATTTCTTCGCCGGAAGCATTTATATTCTGGGCAATTAGGGCCAGCCATTCCTCAAGGATTTGAAAACAAGCGGTTTGATAGAACATGACTGCTTCTTTGTCTCCTGCGAGCAATCTGGTGATGCTGCGCCCGGTTCCGAATGGGACGCGATGGGAAGCCCTGGGCGATGGGTAAACCACCGTTCCTTTAACCTGAGAGATACCGGCGGTTTTGGCCAGGTGTTGTAAAAAATAGAAGTCCTCTCCGGCCATGCGGGTGTTCATACCCCCCGCGCGGACATAAGCTTCGGCAGAGCAGGCCATGGCGCTTCCCACGGTATGAAAGGCATAAGGGGAGCCGGCCCGGGAAAGCCCCAGCACGTAGGCGCGCAGAAAAAGTTCATATCGTTTAATGGCCCGGTCTTCTTCCGTAGTTGAGCCAGGCTGATGGCAAAAAGGAATGACCGCTCCGGATGCTTCCGCACCCCGGAAATGGCGGATTAACGCTTTTAAATAATCAGGCCGGACAAGGGTATCGGCATCCAAGGAAATGAACAACGGGCCAACCTTCTGATAGCCGAGCCGGGGCAGAGCCAAATCAAAGCCAATCTTGCGAGCTAATCCCACTCCGCCTGTTTTTACGGGCAACTCCCGTCCAGAAGAAGCGGCATTTACCCAGGCTAAGTTGAGATGTTCCAGGGAAGCCTCTCTATATGCAATCCTTCGCAGAGTTTGAACATTATCCATTTTGTCGGAGAGGGAAGCATCCTCACGATGGTTCACAACCACCACGATTAAAAAACGCTGCAGAAGTTCTGGCGGATTTTGGGCCAGACTCTGCAGCGTTGTAAAAAGGTAATCTGTTTCCGCCAGAGCAGGAATCACCACCGCTCCGGCATAACCGTCCTGCCCTATCCCGGAAATCTTCCAGGGGCCTGAGATGCCGCGGGATTTCAGGTATTTTTCGACGTAAGAAAAGATCATAGAGGAATCTGCAATTTTGCTCGGTCTCCGCAGGGACCGGTTGAAGAGGCGAAGTGGTTATTTTGAAGCTTTTGAAGAATGGACCCTGCCGGGTCTTTGCCGCCCTCTAACCAGTGGATTATAATTCCCTGACGCTCCATGCGGCGGAACCAGGTTTCCTGGCGCTTGGCGAACTGGAGGATGGCGCTGTTTAGCTTCTGGAACATGTCATTTTTATTCAAAGCGCCTTTTAAGTATTGAGCTACATAGCGGTATTCCAGCCCGTAAAATTCCAGAGTATCCCAGGGTATTCCGGTCTGGTGAAGCCGGTCTACTTCTTCGATCAAGCCATGACTCAGCCGCCCTTTGAGTCGATTAGTAATCCTAAGGCGTAAAATCTCCCGTTCCCATTTTATACCAAAAACGATTGGCGAAAGTTCAGGAAGTTGAAGTTCGTTCTGAGCTTCTCTCTGGAACTCAGCGATTTCAATGGCTCTGATAAGGCGATTTCGGTCCATAAGATCGGTGGTGTTGTGCAGCCTGGGGTTAATCTGTTTGAGACGGGCGGCTAAATCGTCATTGCCAAGAGCGGCAAGCTCATTGCGTAAACTGATATTTTCAGGGACCTCCATTAGCTGGTATCCCCGCAGGACAGAATCGAGGTACATTCCAGTCCCCCCGGCCAAGAGGGGAAGGTGACCACGGGCCTGGATTTCCCTGAAAACTTCGCCAAAACGGCGCTGGAATTCAAACACATTGAATTCATATCCCGGGTCAACGATATCGATGAGATGGTAAGGGACAGAACCATACTCTCCCAGGTCCTTCCCTGTGCCGATGTCCATCCCCCGGTAGACCTGCCTGGAATCTGCGGATATAATTTCTCCCGTGAGAGCGCGAGCGACTTGAACGGCCACCCTCGTTTTACCCGAAGCAGTGGCGCCCAGGATCACCAGAAGATTATAAGGCATTATTCTCTCAATATTCGTTAAATTTATTGTATAGGAATTTGCTTTTTTATCCCCCTCCCCCCATCCCCCTCCCGCCAGGGGAGGGGAGATACTGGGGGATCCAAAATTCCCTCCCCCTGGATGGGGGAGGGTTAGGGTGGGGGTGTTAATAACTTGATTGTTTAGGAATTTCCTTTTTTCAACTTTAGTCCGCCTGCGTTGGCATCACTTTAGGCGTTTGACACTTATCCTTTTACTTTTTCTTAATCATGTTTTTTAACACTCTGTGATCTCTGTGTTCTCTGTGGCTAATTTATCGCAAGTTCTAATTCCCAATTTAGGGGGTGTTTCTTAATATGTCAACAATATGAACCTTTTAAAAATATCTAAAAAAATACTTGACTGAGTAAAATGCATAATGTATAAATTATACAAAATGGGTTCCTATTAAAAGCGCCATGCAAAAAATTCATCATTCCAACCTTTCTTTAGGAAATCAGGCCTACCAGGAGCTAAAGCGCATCATCCTGGGGCGGCAGATTCCCCCTGGAGAAAAACTGAATGAAGGCGCATTAGCCAGGGCCCTGGGCATAAGCCGAACGCCTGTACGCGAGGCTATCAACCGTCTGGAAAAAGAAGGACTAGTTGATATTTTTCCCCAGCGAGGCGCTTTTGTCGTTCAGTTCTCGGCCAAGGACGTTTTTGAACTGTTTCTCATCCGGGAAAATCTGGAAGGGTTAGCCGCTTATTTATCTGCGGCGAGAATGGATGAGAAGAATCTGGCGAGATTAGAGTCTTGTGTTCAGGGATTCGAGGATCCTTTCAGCGCCAAGGACATAGAACGATATTCCCGGGAAGATTTTAAATTTCATCAAACCATTGTCAATCTTTCCGAAGCAAAAAGGTTGATCAACCTCGTATCCAGCTTGCATGATCATATACGCATGTTCCGCCTGACCACCGTAGGATTATCCGGGCGTATGAAGAATTCCCTGGCTGAACATATGGGAATTATCGAATCCTTCCGGGGAAAAAACCCGGAAGAATGTGAACGGAAGATGAGGCAACATATTCGCAATGTGCGCGATGGAGTCATGGAGAATATTGAGATATTCCTGAACGATGGGGGAAAACAACCAACGAAGAACAAGGAGGAAAAATAATGGCAGAATTCAGCTACCAGTTGGTCGAAGACACGGCCAAAGAGCTTTATATCCGGGCGCTAAAGATTCTTCCCCCCGACGTACGGAAGGCCCTGAAGACAGCCTCTGAGAAGGAGACAAACCCAACGGCCAAAGAAATTTTTAAAACCATCCTGGCCAACATAGATGTGGCCGACAAAGAAGACATGCTCATCTGCCAGGATACCGGCCTGCCCATCTATATGGTGAAAATCGGGTCTAAATTCTCGGTTGATGGCGCTAAAGTCGCAGCAGCTTTGAAAGAAGGAGCAAAGCGGGCCACCCTGGAGCATCCCTTCCGCGGAAGTTCTACCCATCCGGTCACGCGGATTAACCCCCAGACCAGCGTGGGAGAAGGGTTGCCCATCATCTACTGGGATTTTGTCGCCGAAAATGACTATTTAGACATACTCATGGTTCCTAAAGGCTCAGGATCGGAGAATATGAGCGCCATGAAGATGTTTACCCCGGCTGATGGGGTGGCCGCAGTAAAGAAGTTCGTCATCGATACGGTTTTGGAATCCGGCTCCAATCCTTGTCCCCCGGGGGTCATCGGAGTCGGAATCGGCGGGACTGCAGACCTGGTCAGCAAACTGGCCAAAGAAGCCACCGCCCGCCCCATCGGTTCTCATAACCACGATCCGTTTTTTGCCAAGATGGAAGATGATCTCTGCGAGGCCATCAATTCCCTGGGGTTTGGGGCTATGGGGCTGGGCGGTTCGGTCTCTACTCTGGCTGTGCACATTGAATGGGCCCATACCCATATAACCCAGAATCCTGTAGCCGTGAACACCCAGTGCTGGCCCGCTCGCCGGGCCCGGGCGAAAATTTATCAAGACGGAAGGGTGGAGTACGGATTTTAAAAAAACCGCGAGGCGCAAGTCGTAATGCGTAACCAGAAATGCAAAGTGAAAAAATAACTTCTCAACACATAACTCTCAACCCTTTTTTATGAGGAGAAGAATATGGCTCAATATACATTCACCACACCGCTCACAGAAGAGATGGTCAGAAAGCTTCGGGTACGCGATACGGTAATCTTAAATGGAACTATTTTCGGGATTCGCGATCTCACCCTGATCCATATCTTCGACCGAAAAAATATTCCCCCTGTTTCATTGCAGGGCGCAGTCCTCCTGCATACAGCCCCCAGCCTGAAAAAAGTAGGAGACCGCTGGGAAAAGATTTGTGTGGGCACAACCACCAGCGGGCGCATGGACCGCTTTACCCCCGGACTGATGGAAGATTACGGAGTGCGGGCTATCATCGGCAAAGGCGGGCAATACGAGGGGAGTCTTAAGGCCATGAAGAAATTCGGCGGTTGTTATTTGGCAATTGTGGGGGGAGCGGCTGCGGTGGAGACAAAGCAGATTCTCGAGGTGGAAAAAGTTTACTTCGAAGATCTCCACCCAGAGGCTCTTTACCAGTTTAAGGCGAAGGAATTCGGGCCTCTGATCGTGGCCATGGATTCACACGGGAATCACCTATATTTCGAGCAGAAAGCGGAGGCCCAAAAGAAATTACCGGAAATTTATAAGCGACTGGGGATTCCGATTTAATTCAATTGTATAGGAATTTTCTTGTTGGACACAGATGAACGCAGATTTTCTGGATATTAAAAATAAAAAAGATTCCCAAAAAATATATATCTGCGTTTATCTGCGAAAATCTGTGTCCCAATAAATTTAAGGAATGGCAACAAAATTTCTTTTTATCTACCTGCCTTATATCAGCGTAGGAATTTTTATCCTTGGCGTCCTTTACCAATTCTGGCGATGGGCGCGCACCCCTGTCCCCCTGCGCATTGTGATCACCCCGGCGCCCAAAACCCGCAAGGGGTTAGCTTTGCGGCTGATCGGGGATGTTCTCTTGTTCCCCAGCCTTTTCAAAGCGGACAAGTTGCTCTGGGCCGGAGGGTTTTTATTCCATGTCTTCCTCTGGCTGGTGATCCTCCGGCATTTGCGATATTTCCTATATCCAGTGCCCGGATGGGTTGAAGCCATTCAGACTGCCGGCCTTTACGCCGGGTACCTTATTCCGATTCCCCTTGCTTTTCTACTGGCCCGCCGGTTGATTTTCGAACGGACTCTTTACATCTCCATCCTGGGGGATTTTTTCGCCCTGTTCCTCCTTTTAGCCATTTCGCTTAGCGGGATTTTGCTGCAGGTTTTCTTCCGCACCTACATCGTTGACGTCAAAGCCCTAATTCTTGGCCTGATATATTTTCAACCGGCGATTTCCGATTATCACTGGCTTTTTACGCTGCACTTTGTTCTGATAATGGTTCTGCTGATATATTTCCCCTTTGGAAAGCTCATGCACTCGGGTGGTCTCTTTTTCAGCTCCACGCGAAACCAGAGGGCCAATTTTGAAGAACGATTTGTCAATCCCTGGGATTTTTCAGTTTCTTATAATGTTCAGAACCTCTTCCCCCCTGAAAAATACAGAGAGACCCTGAAAGGTATGCGAGAAGGAAAGAAAGAATGAAAGTTCCGGTTTCCATCCCGGCAATAAAGATCGGGTCCGCAGGGCATCAGGTATGCCATCCGGCCAAAGAAAAGGATATGGTCAAAATTGACCTGCCCAAGGAGCGCCCGCCGGACTGGAAAGGAGCCATGTTAAAGAAAATGGCCGAGGTCCTAAATAAATACCGGTCGGTTCGCCTCTTTCTGGATATCTGCGTAAAATGCGGGGCCTGCGCGGATAAGTGCCAATTTTTCCTGGGAACGGGAGATCCGAAGAATATGCCGGTGGCCCGGGCCGATCTCCTCCGGAAAGTTTACCAGAGGTACTTTACGCTGGGCGGGAAGGTATGGGGCCGGGCCAATGAATCCGCCGAGCTTAACGAAACAGTCCTTAAGGATTGGTACGTCTATTTTTATCAGTGCAGCCAATGCCGCCGCTGTTCGGTTTTCTGCCCTTACGGGATCGATACAGCGGAGGTCACCATGGCCGCGCGGGAGATCATGGCGGCTGCAGGAGTTGCCACCAAGTATGTCACGGAGGTCGTGGCCAAGGTTTACGACACGGGGAATAACCTGGGTATCTGGGCCCCGGCCTGGAAGGATAACTGCGCCTTCCTCGAAGAAGACCTGAAGGATACGGAAGGTTTGGATATCAAGTTTCCGGTTGACGCGGTGGGAGCCGAAGTCCTGCTGATACCGCCCTCTGCGGATAACTTTGTAAACACAAACACCATGATCGGCTACGCCAAGATTTTTCATGCCGCCGGAATCTCCTGGACCACCAGCACGTACTGCAACGAAGGAGGCAACTTCGGTCTTTTCTTAAATTATGCCAACCTGAAGAAGATTAACAACCGGATTATCGAAGCTGCCCGCCAGTTGCAGGTAAAAAAAATCTACTGGGGGGAGTGAGGACACGCCTGGAGGGCCGGTCTGGCCTTCACAACGACCTTGAGCGGGCCAATGGATTTTTTGGAAATCCCTTATCCGCTGCACATTTGCGACCTGACCTGGGATTTGATTCAAAGGAGAGCGTTAAAGATCGATAAAGCGGTCAATGATTCGCTTTTAGTTACGTACCATGATCCCTGTAATATCGCCCGGGCCGCAGGATATTTTAAGCCGCCCCGAAACATTATCCGGGCTACTTGCAACAATTTTATAGAAATGCACCCGGATACCATCCTCGAAAAAACCTACTGTTGCGGCGGGGGCGGCGGGCTTCTGGCGGATGAAATCATGGAAATTCGTCTGGCCGGCGGGAAACCCAGGGCCGAAGCTTGCCGGGCCACCGGGGCTAATTATTTGGCCACAATCTGCGCCATTTGCAAAGCCAATCTACCCGAGGTGATGAAGCGCCATCAGGTCAATTGTGAAGTGGGCGGCGTTCATGACCTTTTAGCAAGAGCCCTGATTTTAAAATAATGACGGAATGATGGAAAATTGGAAGGTTGGAAATAGGGAATTTGATGTAAACATTTTATCCTTCTCACTCCATTATTCCAATATTCCTTGAAGGTAACACTTTAGCGATTTGAAAAAATGGTATATAAGCCTTTGTTGAGGGCCGGGGGTTAGAGCGGAACGCGCCGGAAGCATCGGTTGGGTTTCTGCTTGGCCACGAGGACAAAAGATCTTTTCCTCCGGAGGAGGCGGGGGGTCTTGCCCGCCCCATATGCGGAGAAATAAGCGCCTTATGATTCCAAGCGTTCCGGTCTGGCCCCCGGCCCCTGGAATCCCTTGGCCTTTACAACACACCTTTTTTCAAAGAGCTAAAGTGTTACCCTTGAAGTAATTTCATCTATTCAATGAAGAAAAGCAAATACATAACCGCAATTTTTTTTATGATAACCTTGAGCCTTCTAAGCTGCCAGCCGGTGCAGAAACCAGAGGTTAAGGGGAAAGGCCCCCTGGCCGTTGTTATGGAGCGGGGAGTTGCCACTCCAGAATACCATGCGCCCATGGAGCGGTGGCGGGCAGTGCACAAGAAAGCCCTGGCCAATGGAGATTTCAGCGAGCGGGAGTGCGCGCTCTGCCACAATCCGAAAAGGTCCTGCAATACCTGCCATGGATATATCGGGACCAAAGAAATCTCCATTCCCGAAGCCACCCTATACTGGCCAGCTCATGAGAAAGAAAAAAAGATAAATTGATTGTATAGGAAATTTTGTATAGGAAATTCCTTTTTTAACTTTGATGATCTCGTAAAAAGTTGGCAGAAGAGTCATTGCGAGCGTAAGCGAAGCAATTTCGTTTTTATAAGTGCCCGAAAAGACAAGATTGCTTCGTCGTACCGCATTGGCGGAACTCCTCGCAATGACGAAAACGGAGCTTTTTACGACTCCATCAACTTTAGGCACTTTAGTCCACTTAACTTGATTGTATAGGAATTTGCTTTTCTATCCCCCTCCCCCCAACCCCCTCCCGCCAGGGGAGGGGAGATACTGGGGGATCCAAAATTCCCTCCCCCTGGATGGGGGAGGGTTAGGGTGGGGGTGTTAATAACTTGAATAGCATTGAGGATAATGGATGACTGAAACATCCGCAAAACCAACCGGCGATATGTCCGGGAAGATTGCCGAAGAAAAGAATTCATTTCTACTAAGCCGGAGAGGGCTGCTGCAAGGGCTCTACGTTTTTTTTGCAGCCGTCGGCCTGGGAAGTTTATTCTATGGATTGTATAGATTCCTCGCCCCTGGAGGGGGAGATCTATCTCCGGTAGAGATTCCTTTGCATAAAATCTCCGAAGGAGGTTCGTATACCTTTCAATACGGGGGTTTGCCGGGAATTTTGATTCAGGATGAAGATGGCAGCTTGCGGGCCTTTTCCCTCGTCTGCACCCATCTGGCCTGCACCGTGGCCTGGAGACCAGAAAAAAGGGAATTCTTCTGTCCCTGTCATGATGCCTTGTTCGATGCCCGGGGCAATGTGCTGAGCGGCCCTCCGCCGGCGCCCCTGGAAAGATGGAATGTTCAGGTAAAAGACGGCCGGGTTTTGGTGGGAACTGTTTAAGATGAACAAAGAAGCAGCCAACGTCGAAAGCAGAATGCAAACTTCTAATTCAGGGTTCGATTTCCGTTACGCCATCTGGACTGTTTTTAGTCTGACCATCCTCTCCGGCTTGTTTCTGATGGTTTATTATATCCCCCAATTCGGACAGGCCTTTTCTTCCGTAGAGCGTCTGAATGAACAGGTTCCTTTCGGGTGGATGATCCGCCGGATTCATGGCGCTGGAGGAAATATTTTACTGATTCTCTTACTCCTTCATCTCCTCCAGATATTTTACCTGGGGGACTACAAGGCCAGCCGGCCAGCGGCCTGGATGATAGGGATTCTTGCACTCATCTGCACAGTTTGGGTGAATTTCAGCGGATTTTTCCTGCCTCTTTCCCAATCATCTTTCTGGGGAACGGCGACAGTCTTATCGAGCCTTTCGGCTCTCCCCTGGGCCGGAAGCTTTGTAGTTGATTTTATTCGCGGGGGAAAAGAGCTGGGAGGAGCGGCCCTGCTGCGTTTCTACAGTATGCATGTCGGTTTTTCAGCCATGATAGCCTTTCTTCTATTATGGCGCCATCGGGTGGAATCTGCAGGGGAATTGAATGTAAAAACCGATCGGCAACGATCCCCGGGAATCCTTATCGCTTCAATCTTTGTCGGGCTTCTTCTGGCTGCGATAACCTTTGCGCCGGATTGGTTTACTGATTCCCTTAAAGAAACAGCCAATCCCCTGGCCAACCCGGAGCGCATTTTTCTCCCCTGGTATTTCTTATTTCTGGAAGAGACCCTGAAGTTCCTTGTCGGAGCCTATCCTTTTTGGAGCATGGCGGCCATCGTTATTTTTAGTCTATCGATATTTTTCTTGCCTTTCATTGACCGGAATCCTGAACGTACCTTATTGCTCCGTCCTTTTCCAATGGGGCTGGGGGCGGCTTTTTTAGTGCTGGTAGTTTATTTCAGCCTGTTAGGGGCAGCGAATGCCCGCTATGGAGAAAAGATTATTATTCTCGACCGGCCCCTTTCGACTTTTGAAATTCGCGGAGCTAAGGTTTACGCCGAAAAAAATTGCGCCTACTGTCATCAGGTATTTGGCCAGGAAGGAAGGCGGGAAGGGCCGGATATGGCCGTGATCAAAGAGCGGCGGCGGTCGCCGGAATGGGTGAAGCGCTTTACTCTAAATGCCCGGCTTTTCCAGCCGGGAACGACCATGCCCCGCTATGAAATTCCCATAGATGACCTGGAAGCCCTGGCTGCTTACCTTTTGTCCCTGGATTCATCAAAGGAAAGATTCAAGGCTGTGGAGCGGAAGCAATTTATGGATTAATGAAGGGAAGAATGAATAAATTATCCATTCCTATCATCCAGACTGATGTTCTGATCCTCGGTGCGGGAGGGGCGGGGCTGTGCGCGGCGCTTCACGCGGCCGATGCGGGAAAGAAGATAAAGATCCTGCTGGTCACCAAAGCCATTATCGGCAAGGGCGGATGCTCGCGCATGGTTCAGGGGGGATACAACGTTGTCTTAAATCCAGCCGATTCTTTCGACAAGCATTTTCAGGATACCCTTAAAGGAGGACAGTTTATCAACAACCAGGAACTGGCCTGGGAGTTGGTCACTGTAGCTCCCCAGCGGATCAAAGAAATGGAGACCAAGTACGGGTGTTTCTTCGACCGCAACCCCGACGGCACTATTCACCAGAAGCCTTTCGCCGGACAAAGTTTCGACCGGACGGTGCATAAGGGCGATCTTACGGGGATCGAGATTGTCTCCCGCCTTTCCGAACAGGTATTCCGGAGAGAAATCGATTACCTGGATGAACACCGGGCTCTGGAGCTTTTGTGGGATAAAGCGGGCACGCGGATCGTAGGGGCTTTGCTCCTGGATATATCACGGGGGGAGTTTCTCGTTGCCCATGCCCGGACAACGCTTGTATGCACAGGCGGGGGCCCTACTATGTACAAGCTTTTCGCCCCTTCTCTGGATAAATCCGCAGACGGAATTGCTCTTTGTTACCGGGCTGGCGCTGAGATGGTGGATATGGAGATGGTTCAGTTCCATCCGACCGGCCTGATCGTCAAAGGTTCGAACACGTCAGGCACCCTCCTGGAGGAGGGGTTGAGGGGAGCCGGCGCTCAGCTTTTCAATGCCCTGGGAGAACGCTTCATGGAGCGTTATGCCCCTGATGTAAAGGAACGGGCTACCCGCGACGTGGTTTCCCGTTCCAGCTTTATGGAGATCATAGCCGGGAGAGGATCATCCAATGGGGCGGTTTTCATCGATGCCTCGGTGATGGGGCCTGAATTTGTCGAAAAAAATTTTCCGGGAATGGTGGAACGTTGCCGGGATTACGGATTTGACCTGGCCCATAAACGCGTCGAAGTGTCGCCCACGGCTCATTTCTTCATGGGAGGGGCCATGATTGATACCCGGTGCCTGACTGACCTGGACGGGTTGTATGCCGCGGGGGAAGATGCCGGGAGCATTCATGGAGCCAACCGTTTGGGGGGAAACGGCATTGCTGATTCCACAGTTTTTGGAGGAATTGCCGGGGATTCGATGGCCCATGATGCAATCAACCGGGAGCTGGCGCCTTTTGATGAAAAACAGGTGGAAGAAGTTATCAAACAGGTTGAGGCTCCGCTCGGGCGCGAAGGAATAGATCTTTATTCCTTGCGGGAGATACTGCAGATGAATAACTGGGAAAAATTGGGAATCATCCGCGATGAAAAAGGCCTTTTGGAAAGCCGGCAAACTATTCAGGACCTGAAAGAAAAAATGGATCAGGTAGGAATAACCGTAGAAAAGGCTTACAACATACCCTGGAATGATTGGTTGAACCTGCGCAATCTGCTGGATGTATCCGAAATAGTTGGACGGTCTGCTTTGGAACGCAAGGAATCCCGGGGAGCCCATTACCGCAGTGATTTCCCAAAGAAAAACAACCGGGAATACCTGAAAAATTTTTTTATCAAGCAGGAAAAAGGGGAGATAAGAACTTACGACCGTCCGGTCATTATGAATCGGCTGAAACCAGAGGACATCGGGTTTGAATAAAAAGAGATATTCACCGCCGAGAGCGCAGAGAACGCGGAGTAATAAATAATTTAATACCAACGCCTTAAATAACCTGTCATTGCGAGGAGTGGAACGACGAAGCAATCCCATGAAGAATGAGATTGCCGCGCCCCTTGGGCTCGCAATGACTTGTAAAGACATTTATTACGCTCGTATTAGTTGTATAAGAATTTCCTTTTTGGACACAGATGTACACAGATTATCAGAATAAACTAAAAAGAAAATATTTATCTGCGGTTATCTGCGTAAATCTGCGTCCTATCAAATTTAAAAAAAGGCAATAGGAAATAGGTTAAAGGCGGCAAGAAATTAAGGAGAAGAAGAATGGCCAATGAGAGCGAATTGATTTTAAAGAGAGATGTAAGGGATGGCCGGGTCTTAAGGAGTACCTTGCCCGGCATGTGGGCCTGGCTGTTGCAAAGGGTTTCAGCAATCCTCATTCTCCTTTTTTTGACTCTTCATTTATTTTTGCCCTACCGGAGGCCTCTGCAATTCCTGCTGCTCCTGGTGGTGGCTTTTCACGCTGCCCTGGGATTTAGGGTTTTGCTGATCGACCTGGGAGCCAGCGTGAAAACCCAGAAATTTCTCTTTATCGTTTTGCTTCTTCTGGCCGTATTCGCTCTTTTTTATCTTTGGAATTATCTGCCCCTGGGGGGATGAAAAACTATTTACCGCAGAGATGGAATACAAAAAATAAAAATAAGAGAATATAAGGTTGAATTTATTTCTCTGCGTTCTCCGCGCTCTCGGCGGTGAAATAAAATGAAACGAATAAAAAAATGATTTACACATTTAAAATCTTCCGCTTCGATCCCAAGAAAGACCGGGAACCCTGCCAACAGGAGTTCTCCGTGGATCTGGGAGATGCGGAAAAGGTTACAGTGCTGGATGCCCTTTTTAAAATCCAACAGACCAAAGACAAGACTCTTTCTTTCCGTTATTCCTGCCGGCTGGCCATGTGCGGCTCTTGCGCATTGGTGATCAACGGCAAGGAAGGGCTGGCCTGCAAGACTCTAATTAAAGACCTGGGATCCGGGACAATTTCCCTCGGGCCTTTACGCCACATTCCCATTGTCAAGGATTTGACCGTTGACTTAAAATCCTTGATCAACCGACTAAAAAAAATGGAGCCGTACTTCATCCCCAGAAGTCCGGCCGCCACTGAACCGGCCATAATTAAACCCACTTCGCGGGAACGGAAGATCATCGGATTGAACACGGAATGCATTGCCTGCGGCTCCTGCGTTTCAGCCTGCACGATGATGCACTGGGCGCCCGAATCCATCGGCCCGATGGGGCTAAACCGGGCTTTTTGCCTGATCGCCGATTCCCGGGACCTGCCCGGCAGGCGCCTCATGGGCATCGCCGATGAAAATGGAGTTTACCGCTGCCATATGGAATTCAATTGCACGGATGTCTGCCCCAAGCATATCAGCCCCACCCGGGGTATCCATTATTTAAAGCGCCAGATATTCTGGCAGGGCCTGAAAAACCTGAATCCTTTTCGCAGAGGCAGGAACGAATGAGGACGTGGCCCAAAATTCTACTGATCTGTATTTTTTTATTTTGCGGTCCGGCTGCCTCTTCCGTATCTGCCAGGACCGCGGGTTACTGCCTGGAATGCCATTCGCAAAAGTTCCAGAAAGAGCACTCTCAAAAATTTAAACCATCCTTCATCGCTGAATCACGGAGCGTCTATCAGGCCAGGCTGGACCCCTGTCCCGGGATACGTTCTTTTTCCGAAGAAGCATTCTTTACCGAGAGCCGAATCATCAGTCTGAATAAAAATTTTAATACCATGGACGGGGAAGGGTGGAATAGCGCCTCACTGAGGAAAAAAGTTGCCGAAACTGCGGAATCCTTCGTCGAACTCAAAGGTCAGCAAAAAACTTCTGTTGGTCAGCTCATCCAGGAGTCTAATGGACAGCGGGCTGCCCTGCAAAAAATTTACGACCGCACCTGGCAAAGAAGGGGCGAATCATCTCGCCGGTGGCTGATTGGCCTTAGCAGCCTTATTTTACTCGGGCTTCTGTTTCTCTTAGGAGTAGGATACCGAAAGCTTCAGCGCATGGGAAAAAATATCCTGCTGAAACTTATTATCGTCGGGAGCCTTGGAGCCTCGGCCTGCTCTTATGCTCCGCCTGAACCTGCGAAAAAAAGCCCGGCCCAGGAACAGTTAGAACAGTCTTTGACAGTGGCCCGGCTGTGGTCCAGTAAGATGGAGGAAACATTCTATGCAACCATCATTCTTTCGGGTATGGCCGGGGAGTGGGCAAAAATAGAACCGGAGGCCGCTGAAAAAGCTTTCCAGTTGGCCTGGCAGATGGCTTTAGATACCCGGAAAAAATCGGACCGGGTAAAAGATTTAAAAGAGATTGCGGACAGATGGCCGGATGAAACGATGGCTGTAAGAGATGGAGTGGATTTCGAAAAAGTACAGGACTTGCGCGAGGAAATCCGTAAAGCCGAGGGGGGAATTTGGGCCCATAGGGCCGTAGCCGAAGAGTGGAGCCAGGTTAATCCTCGCCAAGGGCTTGAGGCCATGGCCTTTGTATTGCTGGAAGTTCAAAAAATAAAAGATACATCGCTAAGAGACCGGGAATTAAAAACCCTCGCCGAAGCCTTGGCGGGGATTGATGGAAATCGCGCCGTAGAAATTTCCTCTTTTCTTCATGATCCATTTTTAAAGTCGCTAACCCTGACCAATTTGGCCCTTTCCCTTGGCCACCCGGGCAAAAACGGAAGTCTCTTACAGGAAGCCTGGAGGGTAGCAGAATCCATCCCCCCTTCTTCCTTTTACCAGGCAAAAGCTTTTATCCTGATTTCGGCTGCGGCTGTTCGAGTTAATTCGCCGGAGAAGAAAGAATGGGCGGAAAGAGCAATGGCCCGCCTTAAAAACTTTAACCCTCCTTTGCTCCGTTCCCTGGCTGCGCAGGAGATGGTTGTTCATTGGGCGGCCCTGGACTGGGAACAGGCGGAGCTCTTTGCTGAAGAAATTACCCCGGAATTCCCCGAAGCCCGGGCCTATGCTTTGGTCAACCTGGCCAGGAGTCCAGCAATTCCCAGGGACAAAGCCCTGACGCATATTAAAAACGCCCTGACTGAAACATCCCGGATTATTGACTCCTTCGAGGCTCAAAAAATAAAGAGCCTGGTCGTGAAGGGCATGTCCGAGCTTGAAGTAGCCGGGGCGCTAAAAATAATTCCGCAGGTAGATGATCCTTATCAGCGATCTGAGATTTTAGGGCAGGTAATTAGGCGGCTTGCCGCGCTGGACAAAAGAAAGGCCCTGGAGCTATCCGAAAGCATTCCGCTGGAAGTATTTCGCGCCAGAGCCAGCACAGAAATCATCAGCCAGTGGATGGCCCGGGATGTAAAAAAAGTAAACCTGATATACGAACAAGCTTATCAGGCGGCCTCTTCCATTTCCGACCCTTATTTCAGGGCTTCCACCCTGATTGAGCTGGATAAGAAATGGGGCCATGCCGGACAGGGAAGAAGAGCCGCTTTGCTGGAATTAGCCGAAAAATCAGCCGGTGAAATTACCTTACCGCCGCTGAAAGCCGGGATTATCGAAAAAATTGCCGACTCCTGGAAATTTTTCGATGAAGTCAGGGCCCGGCATATTTTGGAAAAAATTGACCCGTCGGTAATCCGGATGCGGAAGAAAGTGGAAGGGATTAGCCTGTGGGCCAAGATCGAGCCGCTAAAAGCTCTCGAATGGGCCGAAGCCATTCCCGCGAATTTCCCGCTGGAGAAGGCCGGCGCTTTGAAAGAAATAGCGGCCAGCCTGAAAAAAGAACAACCGGCCCAGGCTCTGGATATATTGGAAAAAGCCGTAGTTCAGGTTATGGGCCTGCCTGACCAGCCCCAAAACCGAAAACTTTTATTGCAATTAATCAGGGAGGCTGCCGCGCTGGACAAAAATAAAACTCTGAGCCGGCTGCGTGAAGCCTCCAGCCGGGAAACCCGGGACTTGCTCCTCAAAGAGGCCGCAAGTGTATGGGCCATGGAAGATACCCCTTCTGGCCTGATTGAAGCCGCTAAAGGAGTTTTAGAGATATCTGATGATTCTTTGCGCCTGGATCTGTACCGGAAGATTGCCGAACAAGCAATTAAGAAATTTTCTCCGGCAACAATCGGGCAACTGAAACAACCTGCTCTGATGGCCGTCTATCATTTGGGGAAGGGGAGGGAAAAAGCGAGGAGTGAAGAAGCCCGGGCTGTTCCGTTCTTCACCAAAGCTTTGCAGGAGGTCGAGAAGATTAATGACCCGCGGGAACGCTCTTATCTTTTAAGCGCCCTGGCATCTGTTTGGGCTGCCATCGATGAAGAAAACGCCTTGCGGGTGGCGGAAAAAATTTCCGCGGAATTTCCAGAGCCGCATTCTTTCGCCCTTTTGCAGGTGGGGGCGCAATTTGGCAAATGGAATCGGAAAGCAGGCCAGGAGGTTTTTCAGAAAACCCTTGCAGCGGCATCCCGCATTCAGGATCGTTTGCTTCGAGCCCAGAGGCTTCTCCAGTTGGCGCGGCAATGGCAGTTTATCGACCGGGCCAAAGGAAAAGAGGTATTGGAAAAGGTGGAAAGCGAATTAATGAGCCGCCTTCCGGGTTATTTTTCAGGAGAAAAAATACTGGCCGATATCATCATGAATCAGCCAGACTGGGAAATTTCGGAAGTTCTGAATATGTTGCCGCGATTTAGAGAGTCTATCTTTAATGTTAGGGTATTACTGGAGATGGCCGAAGCGATGAGCAGGAAAGACCTTGCTGAAAACATCAAAGCTCTGGAAAATACCTTACAATTTGCTAAGCGAGAAAAATCCCCCCGACTTTTAGGGGAAATTGCCATGGCCTGGTTTGCTTATGATCCTCAAAAAAGCGCAGAAGTTCTGGCCCAGGTGGATTCTAAAGAAATAAAGATTAAGGCCCTCTTGCAAATGGCCCGGGCAAGCGTCTCCTCGCGGCCGGAAGAAACGAAACGACTGCTGGATCAGGCCATCCGGGATGCATTAAGCATCGAGGGGCCAGGCGAAAAGATAAAAACCTTAAGAGAAATCTCTAACGCCTGGGCTGACATAGATAAAGAGAAGGCCAAAGAAATTTACCGCCAAACCTATCAAATCGCCGCAAAATCTTTTCCTTAATCCGGACTTTCGCCAGTTATTTAGAATCCATTGATTTTATTGATAAATAGAGTTCATTATGTATAGCCTAATTTATAGAATAGGACATGGGGACGTTCGTGCAGAACGTGTTTTGGGCTTTGCATTTTTAAAACAATAATCTTCCCGCTATCGCCAGGCAATTTCAGCACGAACCTCCTCAATTCCTACAAGGATAAGTACGCTTTGCAGCTCCCCAAAAAAGCCGGATCACCTCTTTGGCAACCCGGCTTTCTATGAAGTCCACCGCCACAAATTACCCACATCCACAATTATAGATCCGTGGCTTTCCGCCCCATCCTCACGAATGGTTTGGCTTTTCGTTTTAGGTTTTTAGAAATACATTAACCTTTAGGTGATGGTTTATTTTGGTCCTTTTCACCTCCCCAGGAAAACAGTTTGCTTAAATTAACTTTCGAAAATGGCGGAATGAATAAAAAAACCTCACCCTTTATTCAGGAATGAGGTTTCTCATTTTCGATCCAATACCATTTGCGAAACCTGAAAGGGGTTACGGGTTAACGAAAATAATACTGGGAGGTCAAATTGTAAATGCAATCTACAAAAAAGGAGTTCCTGTGTCAACAAAAAATAATGGTTTATATTATTATGTAATATCGCTTAGTTATACCCATCAGACTTCTTTTAAATTAGCCACAGAGGACACAGTGCGGCATAGCCGCAACCAAAAGCTTATAGCCGGTAGCTAGTGGCTTAAGGTACTTAAAGATTTATTTTGCTTCACGGGTGTCCAATTAATAATCGAATAAAGTCAATTGGTTGTCTGGCATGGTGATCAGTTTTGTGCATTTTGGTGGTACGAGTGCCGATAAAATGGGCTTTTTCTCGAAAAGTGAGACACTCAAAAT
>Ga0194125_10002985_pt1 | contig 27673 bp, 19 predicted proteins | sample TA2KigC250mmetaG_FD_148626 | JGI IMG/M metagenome (GOLD analysis project Ga0194125, IMG submission 148626) | Freshwater microbial communities from Lake Tanganyika, Tanzania - TA2015034 Kigoma Deep Cast 250m | ecosystem: Environmental > Aquatic > Freshwater > Lake | place: Tanzania: Lake... | reverse complement strand
TTGACAGAACTTCAGCGGCGCATCATGGGTCATGAAGCCGATGCCTCCCACTATGTTCGGCATCGGCTGCCAGCCGGCCGGCCATCCCAGCGGCGTCGCCATACCCCACGGCGGGAACTGCTCGGCATAGAAGATCTCGATGTCGAAGATCACGCCATCCAGGGTCGGGTCCTGCACGTGGATCATGATCTCGATCACCCCTTCGTCCAGATGCCGGAACGTGGAGCTGACCCCGGTCAACACCGGCTTTTGCGTCGGCGTGGGCGTGACGGTGGGCGTGGGAGTGGGCGTCACAGTCGGGGTCGGCGTGATGGTGGCGGTCATCGTCGGCGTGCCGGTCTTTGTAGCAGTTCCCGTCGCGGTCGCGGTGCGCGTGACGGTAGCCGTGGCCGTGCGCGTGCGGGTCGGCGTGGAGGTCGGCGGCGCCGTGGGCAGGTCAGTCGGTCGTTGTGTGGCCGTCGCGGTCTGAGTCCACGTCGGCGCCCAGGTCGGCGTGGCGGTGGGCCGCTCGGTGGGCGATGCGGTCGGTGTGGGCGTCGTCTCCACTGGCGAGACTGCGATGGCGTACTCGACCTCCACCTGGAGCGGGCCGCCCGTGTACGGGCCGCTGAACTCGATGAACTCCTCTGGTACGTTCTGCTCGGCGAAGTTGAGCGCCAGGTCGGTGGTTCCATAGCCCACCGGTCCCCACTGGCCGCCGGGGCTGTTGGTATTGACCAGGTTCCAGATGTCGTGCGAGACATACGCCGCGTCGTTGTGGAGCGTGGGGCTGTGCGGCGGCATGTGCGGCATGAAGGGCAGCACGCGGCCAGGCCCGCCCGCTTCGGCGTTGTCGCGGATCGGATCGCTGAACACCAGGGCGTTTGCCGGCAGGCTGGCGCCGGCGAGCGTGACATAGTGTCCGCCCACGCGCACCCAACTGCCCGTGGGCTGCAACTCCCAGAAGCCCAACAGCAGGATCACATCCTCGGAGCGCAGCACCTCGCTCACAACCCATTGGAAGGTGGGTTGCTTCTGTCGCGTCAGCGTGTAGTGGCCGGCCAGTCCCTTGTTGGCCAGGTGCTTCTGGATGCCGCTGAATAGATCGCCGATCCTGGTGCCGCGGTGCGCCGCGCCTGTGCGCTGGCCATCGGTGTCCATCAACCAGGCCAGCTCCTCGACGAATTCGCCATTCGGACCGGGCGCGGTGGCGGGGCTGTCCACATTCAGCGGATCATGGTCATCCCAGGCAAGGGGATTGTACGACTGCACCAACGGGTAGCCGTCGTTGATGACCGGCGGCGCCACGGGCTTCGGCTCGAACTTGGAGTCGAACCACCACAGCGAATTGGCGGCCGCAACCGGCCCACAGTAGGTCCAGCGCCAGTCGGCCGCGCCCGGCGCAGCGCCTACGCCCCAGCGGTCTTGCCGCTGGTCGAAGTCGGGCATCCCGCTCGGCGCATAGTCAATCCAGCCGCCCGCCTTCCAGAAGAAGGTCGGCGTGGCCGTCGGCGTCTGCGTTGGCCTGGGCGTGACGCTGATGGTCAGCGTGACGGTGGGCGTGGCGATTCTGGTTTCTGTGGGGGAAGTTGTGGCGCTCGGCGTCGGCGTGATCGTCGGCGGCCGGCTGGGGGTGGCGGTAGGGGTGGGCGTGATCGTCGGCGGTCGCGTGGGGGTGCGCGTGGGCAGCGCGACGACCGGCGAGACCGCGATGGCGTACTCGACCTCGGCGACGACGCGCAACCACGGGTTGTACGTGGTTGTATAGGGCCTGAACTCTGTGGGGACGTTCAGCCCGCTGAAGTTCGCCAGGTTCAGCCAGCGCGTGTAGAGCGCCGGCCCCCAATTCCCGCCGGGACTGTTGGTCTGAATGACCCGGTAGAGATCGTGGGAGACCAGGCGCGCGTCGTTGTGCAGGCCGCTGCCATGCCCAGGAGGATGCGCCGCGGGCAGCACCCGACCCCACCCGCCGACCTCGGCCGCATTCGCGAACGGATCGCTGAACGCGATCAACCGTCGGACCGGGTCCGCGCCCGCCACCGTCACGTAGTGCCCGCCGATCCGTCGCCAGTCCGCAGCCGTCTGCTGCCAGAAGCCGATCAGCAGGATCACATCCTCGGAGCGCAACACCTCTTCGGCGACCCATGCGAAGTCCGGCGTCTTCGCCAGCGCGACTGTGTAGGCCGCGGCCAGGCCCTTGACCGCCAGGTAGTTCTGGATGGCTTGCGAGAGCTTGACCACGTCGGTGCCGGCCGGGCCAGTCCCAGCCAGCCCAGCCAGGTTGTTGACAAACGGCAGCACGTTGCGCGGGTCGTGGTCATCCCAGACGCCGGGGCTGTAGCTTTGCACCAGCGGATAGCCATCGCTGATGGCGGGCGGGGGGATCGCGGCCGGTTCGAAGACGGAGTCGAACCACCAGAGGGAGTTGGCCGCGGCGACCGGCCCGCAGTGCGTCCACTGGCCCCCGACGTTCTTCCAGCCGCCTTGTTTCTGGTCGAAGTCAGGTACGCCGCTGGGCGCGTAGTCTGGCCAGCCGCCCGCCTTCCAGTAGATGGGCGGCAAGATTCTGGCGAAGAGGGCGAAGGTTGTCAGATGATCCACCGCGGCGGTCACGACGCACGGATCCACACCGATCGTGCTCTCCACCTCCTCCCAGGTTGCGCCGTCCGCGGTTTGCACGAACAGACCCAGTCCATTCGCCTGATCGCCTGCGGCATCGTAGCAGCGCAGCGCCAGGGTGATTGGCTGGCTGAACTGCGTGACGGGCGTGCCGCCTGACTCCGCGTTCAGGGTAAACGCGTTGCCCGCGTCGCCATAGCCGGCCGGAGGCGCCGGCGTGGCAGGCGCATAGTCGAAGGTAGTCTTGCGATCCACCGCGCCTTCGGGCACGATGACCTCGGCGCTGCCATCGGGCGCGGTCAGCTCGCCGCCGGCCGGGCCGATCACGACCGACGTGGGGCCGGGGGGCGGCGCGGCCGTGGCGGTGGGTGTGGGGGTCAGATGGATGTTGTTGCGCACCATCCACGGCATCCACTGCGCCTGGCCGACGGCCACGGTCCCGCGCATGTCCGGGTGCAGATCACAGTGATAGGGGAAGTGACCGGAGACCGCAAAGATCGTGCTGTACTCCTGGCCGGGAGCCAGCAGCGGCGAGCTGAACGACCCATCGTCCGCGACGACCCGGTGAAAGGTCGTGTCGTCGTTGCGCCAGCGGACCGTGGCGCCGGGGTCAACGATCACGTGGGGCGGCGAGAACTGCAAGGCCGCCATGCTGATGACGACTTCGCCGGTCGAGCCAGGACTGGCGACCAGGCGCGGCGCAAGGGGACGCGCTGCGACCTGGGCCACGATGACGAACAGCAAGAACAGAGCGAGCGTTGCGATCAAACCAGTGCGTTGTCTGCGTCCGAGTTGAGCCCACATCGTTGCACCTCCTTATGGCGAGAAAGTGGGTGAAGTGGAAAAATATCCCGGTTTGGAGGCTTCAGCCGGTTACGCTGTTGGCGAGAGTGACCGGCTAATCCTGAAGGAGGCTTCGCACAGCCTCGAGACCAGAGCGGCGGGCGGCGATTTCAAGGACAGGCCGCCAGCGCGGCTGGCGGCAGAGCAGGCGGAGTGCGATGTGAGCAGCAAGGCAAGACGCAACCAAGAACCGGCAGTATCTTCTCATAGAAAACGGACTGGTCTACTCCATGCCCAGTATCGCGCAATCTGCAACCAATAACAAGATATCCGTTTTCCTGATCGTGCATCAATTGGACGCCGAACCTTTGTTCTGCTATAATCGGGCTGGAGGTGCGCCATGTCTAATCCTCTCGAAGGCTTTTCCCCCGCGGCGCGCGCGTGGTTCACCGAGACGTTCGGGCAGCCGACCCCGCCGCAGGCTGCAGGGTGGCCGGTCATTCAGGCCGGCGAGCATACGCTGATCCTCGCGCCGACCGGCTCTGGCAAGACGCTGGCTGCGTTTCTGTGGGGGATTGATCGCATTTTTCAGCAGACGAGCACCGACGGCCGGCCACCGACGGCCGAGTCGGTCACGCCGGCAGACGGCCGCGGCCAGCGATCAGTTGGCGGCCCGGCCCGCGGCGTGCAACTGGTGTACGTTTCGCCTCTCAAGGCGCTCAACAACGACATCGAGCGTAACTTGCGCGCGCCGCTGGCCGGCATTCGGGCCACGGCCGAGCGGATGGGCATCGCGCTGCCGCCGCTGCGTGTGGCTGTGCGCACGGGCGACACGCCTGGCCATGCGCGCGCGGCCATGCTGCGCGAGCCGCCGCACATCCTGATCACCACACCTGAATCGCTCTACCTGATGCTGACGAGCCCCCGCGCCCGCGAGATGTTCCGCGCCACGCGCACGGTGATCGTGGACGAGATCCACACCCTGGTCGGCGAAAAGCGCGGCGCGCACCTGGCCCTCAGCCTGGAACGGCTGGAGCGCATCGCGGGCGCGCGCGTTCAACGCATCGGCCTTTCAGCCACCATCTGCCCCCTCGAAGAGGCTGCGCGCTTTCTGGGAGGACAGGAGTCAGGCGTCACCGTGTCACCCTGTCACCCTGTCACCCCATCCCCCCGCCCCGTGACGATCGTAGACACCGGCTACCGCAAGCCGCTAGAGCTGCGGGTGGTCACGCCGGTGGAGGACTTTCGCAACCTGCCGGCCGACACCATCTGGCCGGCCGTCATCCCGGCCGTGTTGGGCGATGTGTTGCGCCACCACAGCACGCTCATCTTCTGCAACAACCGCCGGCTGGCCGAGCGCACCGCAGACCGGCTCAACGCGCAGATCACAGCCGAACGTTCAGAAGAGATCCCGCCTGGCAGCACCGAGGCGCTGGCGCCCGGCGGGATCGCGCGCGACCGCGGCATCTTCGCGCTGGGCGCGGAGGGACCGATCCGCGCACATCACGGCAGCATGGACAAACAGGCGCGGCGCCAGATGGAGGAGGATCTCAAGGCCGGCCGCCTGCCTGCGCTGGTGGGAACCAGCTCGCTGGAGTTGGGCATTGACATCGGCGCGGTAGACCTGGTGGTGCAGCTCCAATCGCCGAAGAGCATCTCGCAAGGGCTTCAGCGTGTGGGACGGTCCGGCCACATGGTCGGCCAGACCAGCCGCGGCCGCATCTATGCGACCTTTCGCGAAGATGTGCTGGAAGCTGCGGCCGTGGCGCGCGGGATGCTAGAAGGGGACGTCGAGCCGGTCGCCACGCCGCAGAACCCGTTGGACGTGCTGGCGCAGCAGATCGTAGCCATGGTCGCGGTCGAGACGTGGTCGGTCCCCGCGCTGTTCGACCTGGCGCGGCAGGCGTATCCGTATCGCAATCTGACCCTGGAGGCTTTTCATGGCGTGCTCGACATGCTGGCGGGCAAGTATCAGGCGCTCGGCGGGCCGACGCACGCGTCGCTGCGGGCCAGGGTGGCTTGGGATCGCGTCAACGACCGCGTGGCCGCCCTGCCCGGCTCGCGGCTCCTGGCCTTGATGAACCCCGGCGTCATCCCCGACACCGGCGCGTACGACGTCTACCTGGCCGACGGCAAGACCCGGGTGGGCCAACTGGACGAGGAGTTCGTCTTCGAGACGCGCGTCGGCGACAACTTCCTGCTCGGATCCAACATCTGGCGCGTGCTGGAGATGCGCGACGATCGGGTAATCGTGGGCGACGCGGCGGGCGCAGTGCCGCGGATGCCATTCTGGCGCGGGGATTATCCCTGGCGGCCGTGGGAATTGGGCCTGCGCATCGGCCGGCTGCGCGGGGAGATCGGCCGGCGGGTGGCGGACGAAAATCGCAAATCGAAAACTGAGGCTGGGGAATCGCCGGCTGGTCTGCCCTCCACCATCGCCTGGCTGCAGCGCGAATACGCGCTCGATGCGAACTCGGCGCACAACCTGGTCGGCTATGTCCAGCGGCAGTTGGATGCGGTGGGGGTCGTGGCGTCGGACAAGACGATCGTCGTCGAGACGTTCCAGGATGCGGTCGGCGATGGCCGGATGGTGGTGCACTCATCGTTCGGCGGCCGGGTGAACGGCGCCTGGGCGCTGGCGCTGAGCAGCGCGCTGCGAGAACGCTACGGCGTGGGCATCGAGGCGCAGGCCAACGACGACGGCATTCTGCTGCGCTTTCCGCAGACCATCGGGGCGGCGGCCGGCGACCCTCGGCAGGGGGTAGATGTGGTCGCCAACATGACGGCCCAGGAAGCGCGCGAACGCATCCTGGCCGAGCTGCCGCAATCCGCGCTGTTCGGCGCGCACTTCCGCATGAACGCGGCCCGCGCGCTGCTCTTGCCCCGGTCGCATGGCCACAAGCGCACCCCCTTCTGGCTGCAGCGACTTAAGGCCAAGGATTTGCTCGGCCTGGTGCAGCGCTACGGCGATTTCCCCATCGTCGCGGAGACCTATCGTGATTGCCTGCGCGACGTGCTCGATCTGCCCCACCTGGAGGAGGTGCTGACCGGCATCGAGAACGCCGAGATCCAGGTCGTGCCCATCGCGACGCTGGCGCCGTCGCCCATCGCCGCGGGGTTGCTGTACAATTTCATCAGCGTCTACATGTACGAATGGGACGCGCCCAAGGCCGAGCGGCAGCTTCAGACGCTGGTGTGGCAGGCCGACTATCTGGACGATCTGCTGGCGCCGGCCGTGGGCCGGCCGTCCGCGGCCGTGACCGCGGGGACGGGTGCGCCAGCCGCCTCCGCTGAGGACCGCGCAGCCACGGCCCCCGATCTGACGACCCTCCTGGAGCCGGAGGCGATTGCCGAGACGCTGGCCCAGGTTCAGCATCTGCCGCCCTTCGCCGCGCGCAGCGCGGATGAGCTGGCGGTCATCCTTGCCGAGTTGGGCGATCTGGACACGGACGAGGTCGCCGCGCGCTGCACAGGCGATGCGCACGCCTGGCTGGCCGATCTGGCGGCTCAGGGCCGCATCAGCGAGCTGGAGATGCCCACCGCCTCTGGCCCCGCGCGGCGCTGGGTGGGGGCAGAGCTGGCCGAGGAATATCGGAGCGCGTTCCTGGCTCCGCGCTTTTCACTTCCCATCCTGCACCGCTATCTGCGGGCGGCCGGGCCGGTCGCCCGGCCGGAGATCCTGGCGCGCTACGCCTTCGATGGCGAGCGGCTCGATGCGGCGCTGGCGCAGTTGATGGCAGAGCGCCAGATCGTATCGGGCCGCTTCACCGCTCCCGGCGACAACCTCGGCGGTGCAGCGGCAGGAGATCAAGCGGCGGCAGCCGCGATGCCGGCCGCCGGCGCGATCCAATACTGCGACCGCGATCTCCTGGCGCGCATCCGCCGGCGCACCATCGCGCTGCTGCGCTGCGCGGTGCAGCCGGTCCCGCTGGCGACCTATGCGGACTTCCTGGCGCGGTGGACTTCTGGATCGTCGCTGCGTGGGGTGATGGCTCAACTGGCAGGAGTGGCCTTGCCCGGCCCGGTGTGGGCGCGCGATGTGTTGCCCGGCCGGCTGCCCGATTTCCACGGCGATGATCTGGCCGCGCTTTGCGAGGCGGGCGAGCTGGTTTGGGTCACGGCGGGCCGCGATCCGCGCCGCGGCCATGTGCGTTTCTTCGGCCGCGGGCAGGGCGGCCTCTACCTTGGCCCGCCGGAAGAGGGCGGGCTGAGCGAACTCGCGCAGGCCGCGTATGCCTTCTTGAGGAGCGAAGGCGCATCCTTCATGGCCGATCTGCAGGCCGGGCTGGGCATGAAGCCGGCCGACGTGCAGGCCGCGCTGGTGGAGCTGGCGCTGGCCGGGTTGGCGACGAACGATACGCTGGACGCGCTGCACGCGATTCTGGCCTTCCAGCCCGCGCCCTTGGCCGACAAGACGCCGTTCAGCTCGTTGGAGGCTGACCTGGCGGGCCGCCTGCCCCCGCGGCCGCTGACCCGCAACCGCTATCGCACGGCCAAACAGGAGGCCGCGCGTCGTGTGGAGAGAATGACGGCCGCGAATGAATTGTGGCCGGGCCGCTGGTCGCTCGTGTACCGGGTCGCCGTGCTCGGCCCGCCGCTCTCCGATGCTGCGCGCAGCGAAGCCCAGGCGCGGGCGCTGCTGGCGCGCTACGGCGTGGTCGCCAGGGAAGTGATGGACCGGGAAACCGGCCCGTTCGACTGGGCGCTGATCTACGCGCAGTTCCAACGCATGGAGCTGCGGGGCGAGCTCCGCCGCGGCTACTTCGTGGCGGGTCTATCGGGGGTGCAGTATGCCCTGCCCGAGGCCGTGGAGCGCCTGCGCGCGGCCGGCGAGGAAGACACGCCGATCGTCCTGAACGCGACCGATCCCGCGAACCTCTACGGCGGCGAGGGGTTGGGGGACGCCCCGGCCTTTGCGCGGCTCCCCTCGACGCACGTCGTTCTCGTGGCCGGCCGGCCGATCCTGGTAGCCCAGGACGGCGGTGAGCGCGTGATCGCCGCCGCGAGCGCGACCGAAGAAGAGCTTCGCCGCGCGCTGCAGACCTACCTGGCGCGTCCTGCCGCGCCGCGGCGCATGTTCGTGGCCGAGTGGAACGGGGCGCCGGCCCTCGATGGCCCGGCCGAGGCGCTGCTGCGCGGGCTGGGGTTTCATCGCACGCCCGCCGGCCTGGAGCGGTGGGAGGCGAGGTGATGACGGGTGGGGCCTCGGGCTTTCGAGAATTTCCTGGATGAACGGCCCCTTCTTCCTCCGTCAACCCGTATCGCCGATACACCTGGTGACCTGTCTATCGGACCTTTTCCGAAGCCTATAGGACAGCCATAAACTAGTAATGTTTCCTTCTTGATCTTCTCGCCATTGCGAAAACCGTATTCCCTGTCGAGATCATCCTCGATGCTGCGGTCGAAAGTCCCACCGAACGGAGGATTGCCGATGATGTGCGTGAACGGCACGATGCCGTGGATCCCCGGCGCCCCCATCACCGCACTCGTTTCTGCGGTCAGGAAGTGCTGTCGGAAGAAATCGCCCAGTATCAGGTTGTGTCGTGCCGGAAAGCAGCCCCATCGGGCTTTGATGTTCGCCAGGCACCTTCGGTAGAGGTTTTCGTCTATCTCAACGCCGTAGACATTGCGAGTTAACACCCGCTCGAGTCGTTGCTCAATGGAGCCCGTGTACAACCCTATGAATTTCTCGATGATAGGCAGCACAAAAGACCCGTCGCCCATGCTTGGTTCAAGCACCCTGTCGTCTTGAGTGAACGACAGGTCATGTACCAGGCGCCGGGCGACAGGCGCCGGCGTCAGGAACTGACCCAACTGACGCTTCTTCTCGCGTTTTGCCTTTGCTGTACTCATCGCAGATGGAGGGACGCTTGTGTTTCCGGCGTCACGATGTGCTGCCCAACCGCAGCATAGTCACTTGCCCGACGGCGATACTCCTCTAGAGCCCGCTTTCGGTTCTCGGCCAGGCGACGTTCTCCGTCCTCCAGCAGTTTGACGAGCGCGTCAACCTTCTCTGTAACTGCCCGCGGGGCAGGCGCGATCCCAACCAGGAGAGCATTGAAGAACGCTCTTGCTTTGAGCATGACCTGTCCCGGCGCGGAATCGAACGTGACGTAGTCCAGGTAGTCGAGCATGTCTACGAAGTGAACCCGACATCGAATCTCCTCTTGGAGTTCGAGTTTGACGATGAGCAGGTAGTAAGAGTCAATCTGGCGCAGCAGCAGTGCGTCGAGCAGTTTCTTGAGCGACACCATATTGGGTTGCCCATTGCTAGACGAGACGCCGGTCTTGACATTGATCGGGTGATAGATGCCATTATGTTCAAGCCAGATGTCACCCATCGAACGGGGCACCCTATTCCCGTGCCGGTCGCGTTGGTACTTGGTGATGTAGTTGATGGCCAGCAGCGCGGTCGTCTTGTCATCCACAAGGTCCGCGATCCTGTGGCCGATTTCCTTGCCCTGTGCTATGCTCTCGAAGTACGGCTTGGTGACTTCGCTGTCCCAGAACGCTTGAGCATCGCGGCGTATTCTTTCCGCGGTTGGTGGATCAATCATATCACCACCCCGCGTCTTCAGGAAAGATGTTGGCATACTTGACGCTGGTGCGCGGCGCGGCCATCATGGGGGCGACCGCGTCGCGCCACCTGGCGTAGTGCGCCGTCTCTTTGTGCCTGCCGGGGTCTGTTGGCGTGCGATAGACCTCCACCAGCACGAAGCGGGCCGGATCGTCCGATTGTTGGACCACGTCGAAGCGCGCGATCCCCGGCTCCTGGATGCTGTGTGTGGCGTTCTCAATCGTGGCCTGGCGGAACGCCTCGATGTATTCCGGTTTGACGTGGACGTGAACGTGAACGACCAACATGGCATTACCCCTTTCTACGGTTCTCGCATCTTTTCGATCAGGAGACGAGTGCCCAACAGTCCCAGCGTCGCGGCGGCGAAGGCCGTGACGCCGAACATCGGCCGGATGCCCATGACCTCGGCCAGGAGGCCGCTCAGCCAGGGGCCGGCAAACATCCCGATCGCATACACGGCCTGATGCAGACCCATCGCCGTGGCCCGCTCGCGCTCGCTAACGTGCACGATGCTCAGCCCCATCAGCACCGGGTAGGCGGCGCCGATCGAGAGGCCGAGCAAGACCTGCGCGGCAAGGAGCATCTCCAGCGACGGCGCCAGGGCTGCGCCAACCGTCCCGATGAAGATCACCACAAAACTGAAAACGGCCATGCGCTGTGCGCCGAACCGCTTCACCGCCGCCGTGGCGGTCAGGTTGCCCGCGGTGTAGCAGATCAGGCTCACCGTTGTGAACAGGCTGAGGATCACGCTGGTGGCGCCGAGCTCTTTCGCCAGGATCGGCAGGAAGCCGAACGAGACGCCCCAGGCGACGTATTGCGCGACCGCGCTGAGCAGCGATGGCAGCAGCACGTCGCGGCGCGTCACCAGTCGGCCCAGACGATCCAGCGAGGGGGTCTTGGGCGGTAGACGTTGCTCGCGCGCGCTGAGCATGACCAGCGCAGCCAATCCCGCTACGCCGGCCGCCAGGGTGAAGGCCAGTCCGTAGCCGCCTGCTTCGTTCAGGGGGCCGTTGAGCGAGGTCGCCAGAACCCGGCCCAAAGAGCCGACGAGCGTCAGCAAGGCGCTGGCGCGCACAGCTTCGTTGGGCGGAAACAGGCTGCTGAACGCCACCACCAGCGGTACCCAAGTGCCGGCCGCCAACCCGGTGATGGCCCGGCCGATCAGCACGCCCTGGGCTTGCTCCGCGCTGCCCATCACCCAGGCGCCCAGGCCGGCTAACGCCATGCCCACCAGGATGAATGGCTTGCGCCGGCCGATCCAGTCGGAGGCGATGCCGATCGGCAGGCGCACGATGGCCTGCCACAGGCCGTATTGGGCGAGGATCACGCCGACGAGCGCCAGGCTATCCGTCTTCGTCTGAGCGTAGGTTGGTAAGGTGGGGACATAAAGATAGAGCGCCATCCAGTAGAAAAAGACGACTGCGAGAAACAGAGCGATCTTCAGGCGACGTTCGCCGGCCGCGGCGACAACTGCGACCGGTGGGTGAGTTGTGTCTGATTGTTGCACTTTCGCTATCCGATGAGATGGGAATGACTGTACGCTGGATTATAACACCTTGCATCAGGTGGGCAAAGCGTCGGCCTGCGCGATCTCATCGGCCTGCAACCAGGAGGATCCGAAGCTGTCGCTGACCCACCGGCCGCGCACAATCAGCGGTCGCCAGGTCGCGGGCGGCCTCGGCGCTGCCCGGCTTTTACAGATGACGAACGTGTCGCCATCGCCCAGGAAGAAGCCCGGACCGCCGGTCCAGCCCGGCAGCCGCACGCCGGCCGTGGTGATCGTCCGGCCGCTCAATTCCGGCAGGCGCCGCAATGGCGTATGTTCGGGCAGGCGATCGGCCGTCAGCGCCAGCGGATGGACGCTGATGGGCCAGCCCAGCAGTTGTTCTTCCCAGGCCAGCCGCTGGGCCGCCGTGTCCGCGCCGACCTGGGCCGCGGCGAAGGTGAAGGCCAGTTGCTGCGGAACGCCAGATCGCCGGATTCCCTCGGCCTCGGCCAGCAGCGCGGCCCGGCTGTCGCCCAGGCCGTCGAACGCGCCGCATTGGATCAGGTGCGCAGCCTCCTTCGGCTGCAGCGCCACGCGCGCCAGCAGATCGCGCACGCTCTCGAACGGCCCGTTGGCCCGTTGGGCAAGGATCGCCTCGATGCTGCTGTGTCGCAGGTCGCGTACCTGCCCCAGGCCCATCCAGAGTGTGGCGTAGGGCGTAGAGTGTGGCGCGGGAGGCGTGAAGTGGGGAGCGTGGAGCGTGAATGCTTCGCCGCTGAAGTTCACGTGCGGCGGCCTGACCGCGATGCGCAGGCGCGCCGCTTCGGCCGCGTAGATGGCGGGGTGATGGAAGCCGCCCCAGTCGGCCAGCCGCGCGCAGAGGAACTCGGCCGGATAGTGCGCCTTGAGGTAGGCGGAGCGATAGCTGACGTCGGCGTAGGCCGTGGCGTGGCCCTGGTTGAACCCGTAGCCCGCAAACGGCATGATCTGTTCCCACAGCGCGCTGGCTTGCGCCGGCGTGAAGCCGGGGCCCGCTGGCGGCGGGCGTTGGCACCCCAGGACGAACTGCTCGCGCACCGCGGCCATTTGGTCCGCGCCGAAGTGGCTCATCCCGCGGCGGATTTGGTCGGCTTGCGCCCAGGAGAGCCCCGCAATCTCGCGTGCGATGCGCAGGACCTGCTCCTGGAAGATCAGCACTCCCTTGGTCGGCGCGAGGATGGGCGCGAGGGCCGGATGCAGAAAGGTCACGCGCTCCTGGCCGCGGTAGCGGCGCACGAACGCGTCGGCCATGCCGCCCATAGCAGGGCCGGGCTTGAAGAAGGCGTTGGCGATCGCTAAATCGGCCACTGTGTGCGCGCGCAGCTTGCGCAGCGTGCGCTGTGCGCCCTCTGATTCGCACTGAAATACCCCGATCGTCTCGCCGTGCGCCAGCAGGTCGGCGGTGGCAGGATCGTCCAACGGGATCGCTTCGAGCCGAAAGTCAGGCGTCTGCCGCTTGCGCACCAGGTCGGCCGCATCCGCCAGCACTGTGAGCGCACGGATGCCCAACATGTCCATCTTGGGCAGACCGAGCGCTTCCACATCGCCATGCTCGAACTGGGTGATGAGAAAGCCTTTGGGCGCCCACTGCACCGGAACGAAGTCGGTCAGCGGCCCAGGCGTGACGATCACGCCTCCGGGGTGCACGCTCAGGTGATCGGGCTGGCCGACCAGGTCATAGGCGAGACGCACGACGTTGTGCAGCGCCGGGTCGGTGATCTGCGCCAGCACGTCCTCCACCGTGCGCTGGTCACGGCGGCGTGGGTCGGGGTGCCAGCCGTGCGGCAAGAGCGGCTTGATCCTCTTGATCTCCGCTTCGGTCAGTCCATAGGCCTTGGCCACCTCGCGCACCGCCCCCAGGGGTTGCAGCGTGCTGATGGCGCTGACCAATGCGGTCCGGTCTGGGCCGTAGGTCTCGCGCATATAGGCCAGCACTTCGTCGCGGCGCTCGCTGCACAGGTCCAGGTCAATGTCGGGCGGCGAGGTGCGCGCCGGGTTCAGGAATCGCTCGAAGAGCAAGTTGTGGGCGATGGGGTCAACGGTCGTGATGCCCGCGCAATAGGCTACGAGTGAATTGGCGACGCTGCCGCGCGTGCTCACCGGGATGGCGCGCTCCCGCGCGAAACGCACCGCGTCGGCCACGACCAGGAAGATCGGCGCGTAGCCGTGGCTGGCGATGGCCGCCAGCTCGCGATCCAGCCGCGCTCGGACATCGGCCGGTGGATTGGGGCCGAAGCGCTCCCGCAGACCAGCGCGCGCCAGGCTTGCCAGCGCGGCGTCTGGGGTTTCGCTTGGCGGCAACTTCACCGCGGGCCAGACGGGGCTGCCGTCCGGCAGCGCCTCGCTGCACCTGTGTGCGATCTCGCCGGCCACGGTGAACGCGGACGGGAAGGCGGCGAAGCGGTCGGCGATCTCAGCCGGGGCGAGCCAGTGGAGGTCAGCAGCGGCCTTCTCCTCCGGCTCGAGCGGCCGGTTCTCGCGGATGGCGGCGAGCAGGCGCAGCTTGGGCGCATCCTCGGGCGTCAGGCAATAGATCGGCTGCACCGCGACGGCCGGCAGGCCCAATCTGCGGCCCAGCGCGCAGACCTCGGCAGCGACAGCCCGATCGTCTGGGCTGTGGATCTCGAGCGCCAGGTATGCGTTCTCGTCGAAGATGCCGGCCAGCCGGCCGGCGTAGACCTGGGCCAGTGCCAGATCGCCGGCTCGCAGGCAGCGCTCGATCCACCCGCGGCGGCCGCCGCTCAGACAGATCAAGCCCTCGCGATGCGCGCGCAGATCATCCCACGACAGGCCGCGGCCGGCCAACGCCTCGCGGTCCACGTGGCCCTGGATGAGGGACGCGAGCCGGCAGAGCGACCGATAGCCTGCCGGGCCGGTCGCCAGGAGCACCAGGTGGCCGGCGACCTCTTCCCCAGCCTCTACCTCTGGAGGAGAAGGCGCGGGGGGCAAGAGTGCGTCTGTCCTCTCGCTGCGGGGGATCGCCGGCAGCGCGGCCGTCACTGTCATCCCGATGATCGGCTGGACGGCCGCCGCGCGACACGCGCGGCCGAAGGCCACCGCGCCGTACAGCGCGTTCGTGTCGGCCAGCGCCAGGTGCGACATACCGTCGGCCGCCGCGCGGTCGGCCAGCCCGGTCACGCTCGCCGTGCCGCCGAGCAGCGTGAAGTGGGAGTGGACTTCCAGGTGCACAAAGGTCATGAAGCCATCGTAGAACAGATGGGCAAGAAAAGCAAGTGGATAGGTAGGAGTTGCGAGACCATCGTCTTGTGCGACCGGTGCGCACTACCCAAATCTGTTCCTTTGTGATATGATGGCGGCAAACACTGACGACGAGTGATTGCGGATCGCAGCTAGTGGGTCATTTGGCATGCTCACCGCCATTCCTTTTTAGTTTCTCTGTTATCGGGATATGACGACGTAATCGGCGAATGCAAGCACCAGAGCCAGCCAGAGCTTGGCGGCGTTGGCGGGCACGCTCCCGCCGCGCGGCCCGTTTACCGCCCCACACAAATGGGGTGGGATGTTTGTTCCAGCCCTGGACGGCCGCTTCCAAGCCGTCAATAATCTCCTGGGCGGTCGCCGGATGTTGGCCATTCAAGGCGCGGTGCTCGATAAGGCCTTGAATGGATTCGGCCATGTTCAACCAGGAGCCGCCCAGCGGCGTATAGAGCAGGCCAATCCCCTGGGCGAAGCACCATTGCACCATGTCAGGCGTCTTGTGACCCGCCAGATTATCCCAGACCAATAACATGCGCAAAGGTGGCAAGTTGGCTGGCAGCACCGGCGCGACTGCCAAGCCCTCGTACCACTCCAGCCACCGGCTGCGGATACTGGCGGGCGCCTGGTCCTGCGGCGAGGCTGGTAAGGCGGCCAGTTCTTGTTTCAGCCACGGGTGGAGCACGCTGTTCGGACAGTTGACCACACCTTTGGCACGGACTTGGCCACTGGCCGGATGAAACAAGGTCAGCAGCTTGGCGGTTCCGTTGCGGATATACTCATGCGGCTGACAGACGGGCTCACCGACCGGTTGCCAACTGGGACCCAGGTCGGGGATCGTTTGAAACGGGCCCGCTTGATCGCAGCACCACACGGGCAAACCCAGCTTTTCGCCGTTCCGATAGGCTTTCTCGATCAAGTTTTTTTCGCGAGGGCATCTGGGTCCACGACTTCAACGACGCCGGCCTTGCGTTTCCGTTTGACCTTGCCGGTGTCGCACCACGTGCGGCCGCGTTGCCAGGACCAGTTCGCTTGGCGCAGCGTCAGCCAAAGCGTGTAGGTGCTCACCTGCGGCAACCCGTCCGCCGCTTGCCGCAAGGCGCGCTGCAACGTAGTCAGCGACCACGTGGCGGTCCCGTCTTCGGCCCGGTCGGGCGTGCGCCGGGCTTCGGCCAGAATGCGTTCTTGTGCGGCGACGGCGTACTGGCGCGCCGGGCCACCGCCATGCCGCGGTTCTAGCGCCGGCAGGCCTTCGCGGTTGAAACGCGCGACCCACTGGGAGACCGTATCGCCAGCATACTGCCCCGCCATTTGCGCCGCCGCGTGGTAGCTCTGACCGGCGCTGACCGCCAAGAGCGCCTTGGCGCGAGCCACGTGACTGGCTGGTTCGCTGTACGCACGGCTGATTTGTGCCAGCGCAGTGCGTTCTGCGTCAGTTAAAGGACTTACGCAGTATGGGACGGGAGCAGCCACGAATTACACGAATTAGCACGAATTCTCAGGCCTTTTCGTGTCAATTCGTGAAATTCGTGGCCGAAAATCGGGCTAACTGCGTAACTCCTGTCAGTTAACCTAAGTTTTGCGCAATCAGAAGCCAAGTCGCTCCAACGCTCGAAAAATCATCACTTTTGCGAAGCCGCGGAGCCGTCTGTAGGTACCCGGATCGGTCTAGAATGCGGCCTGCCAGCGCTCAGCAGGTCAAAGACAGCCCTGTGTACGGCGTGTAGCGACCAACGCGGTCGATGACGGCACTTCTGATCGCCGTTCAGCGTATTCCGGGACTGGATCCAGGCTTCAGATGACATCGAAATGCCGATCATGCTCTCGCAGGCGGTAGGATCGGGCAGCCAACCGGCATTTTGGCGCCACGACAAATGATGAAATCTCAAGCCGGAAAGCGATTTGGTCTCTGGTTGCGCAAAAGTTACGTTAAAGCACGCCAAGCAGAGGGCCCAGCGCCTGCGATGGTTTCTGTAGCTGTTTGTGCTCGCTCATCGCGCCATTCCTACCCTTGTGCGCCACCGATCGTCCGCCGAGCCGGACGAAATCATGACACTAATCATCACATTTTTACGCTAATCGTCACATACCGGCAGGACATCGGTCAGGCGACATATCGGCTTGCCCTGCCAGAGCCAATTACCTTTGCTTGACCTCTCTTGACCACCTGCTCCAATCCGGCCACCGAACGTTTGAACTCGACGGTCTCGCTCTCACCTTGGGCGATCAGCGCCAACAGGTCGGTGGGGTTTGATAGACGATGGTTCATAGCTTCAATCTCAATTGCTGTGACTGATCAGCACCGACCACGTTGCGGGTCACAGCATCGCCTCCAGGTACGGCCGGATGATCTTCTCGACCCGGCAGATACGGGCATGGTTGAGCAGCGTCCCGATGTCGAAGTCTCTGCGCTTGCGGTAGAGGCGTAGCGCTTCCAGTGCGATGTCCATGCCCAACTTATGACGGTATTTGAAACAGTCGCCCACTGTTTTTGTCGGATTATAGATGCGCACTGGCGTGTCGTCGAGTTGGTAGACTTCGACGCCCTCGCTCCAGGCTGGCCCGGAGAACCAGAATGTGCGCAACGGCGGGTAATCCAGGGCCGGGCGCTCTGATCCAGCGCGCAGGGCAACGTCCACAGCGTGGGGAACCTGGGTCAGCAGTCTAGGAGCACCATGAGCTTCCTGGCCCGAATAGTGCGCAGCCTATCGGTGAACTCCGCGTCGGAGACAGCAGTACTGGGCAGGTCTGTGGTGCTGTAGTCATAGGGCAGGAAGTAGTAATCGGGCGTTTCCGTGTCGTGCCCCGAAAAGTAGACGACGGTAGTGGTGTCGGGATCGGCTTTGACCTGGGCTGCAAGTTGATCCAGCGCCTTCAGAACATCGCTGCGGCAGGCAGCGGGCCCGGTCAGCAATCGCACCTGGTCGGGCGGGTAGGCGCAACGAGCGGGATCGCGCAGCCACTTCGCCACCTCCAGTGCATCGGTGATGGTCACCGGCAGGTCGGCGCCCATGCCGATGACGAGGCCCCAAGTTCCCCATGCCGAAAGCAAGCCACCACATGGTCGTTGACCATGCCAACAGCTTGCATGAAGGCATAGCAGATGATGGAACCGATGAACTTGAATCCGCGCCTGGCCAGGTCTTGGCTCAGCGCCTCCGATTCAGGGGTCGTGGTCGGCAGCTCGGCCAGGGAGCGCCAGGCATTGATCTTCGGCCGGCCGCCGACGATGCGCCAGACAAAGGCATCGAAGCTGCCGAACTCGCGCTGGATCGCCAGGAAGGCCCTGGCATTGCCGATCGCCGCCTCGATCTTCCTCCGGTTGCGCACGATGCCAGGGTTGTCCAACAACTGAGCGACCTTGCTTTCGTCGTAGGCCGCTACCCTGGTCGGGTCGAACTCCGAGAATGCCTGGCGGTAGGCTGCGCGCTTCTTCAGGATCGTGCTCCAACTGAGTCCGGCCTGCGCGCCTTCCAGGATCAGGAACTCGAAGAGGATTCGATCGTCGTGAACAGGCACGCCCCATTCCGTGTCGTGGTAGGCGATCATCTGCTCTGCACGGGCCCACTCACAGCGGTGCATGTGCTCAATTCCTCCAAAAGGCGTTACCTGATGCGCGACGGCGCCTGCCACATATCTGCGTTCGGGCCGAGCGCGGCTTGTAGAGGCTCGGTGGCCTGGGTGAGGGCCGCGAGCACATCGGGGGGCAGCCGCAACGAGCCGGCCGCAGCGTTCTGGCGCACCTGCGCCGGACTGCGCGCGCCGGCTATCACAGTGCTGATCCCGCGCTGCGCCAGCAGCCAGGCCAGGCTGGCTTGCGCCATCGGCGCGCCGGCCGCGGCGCAGATGCGGCGGATTTCAGCGATGGCGGCAAAGGTCTGCGTCTCTGCGCCCGCCTCGCCATGACGCGTTAGCGGCCGGCTCCCGGCGTATTGCCGCGTGCGCGCGCGGCCGGCTGGCACGTCGTCGGCCGTAGCGAACTTGCCGGTCAGTAGTCCTTCCATCAGCGGGCTATAACACGCGACGCCGACGTTGTGCTGCACGCACGCGGGGAGGATTTCGTGCTCGATCGACCGGAAGAGCAGGTTGTAGGCCAACTGGTTGATGTCGCTCCGGGTGTGCGCCAGCCAGTCGGTCAGATCACGCACGCCGAAGTTGGAGCAGCCGATGTGCCGGATTTTGCCCTCCGTCTTCAGCCGCTCCAGCGCTTCCGCGGTCTCAGCGAAGGGGATCTCCCAATTCGGCCAGTGGACATAATAGATGTCAATGTAGTCGCTGCCCAGGCGCTGCAAGCTCGCCTCGCAGTGTGCGCGCACGTCTGCTGCCCGCAGATAGGCCGAAGGGATCTTGGTGGCGATGACCACCTTGTGGCGCACGGCGGCCAGTCCGCGGCCCACCAGTCGCTCTGAATCGCCATTGCCGTAGCCCTCGGCTGTGTCGAACGAGTTGATGCCGCACTCGACCGCTTCGTGCAGCGCAGCGAGCGCCTCGTTCTCGTCCTGCGGACCCCACACCCAATCGCCGGCGATCGCCCAGCAGCCCATCGTCACCGCGCTGACCCGCAGATCGCTGTTCCCCATCTGCCGGTATTCCATCACGTGGTCTCCCCTGATGTGTGCAGTCCTTCTGCACGCTTGAATTCCGCCCAACTGCGGAGCACGACCGCTTCCAGCGTCTCAGGATATTGGAAGTCGTGTCGCCTGGCAAGTTTGCGGCCGATGCGCGCCATCTCGGCGTGCAGGATCTCGAGAGCGGCCACGATCTCGTCGCGCGTGCGAACCGGTGGGCCGATGATCTGTTGTGCGGACTGCCGGCCTGTCGTCTGTCTGCCACCAGGCGACTCGCGGTTCAGCGGGGACTGCGAATCTGAACAGCCCGGCGGCTGGCAACCTTCTCTTTGGAGCGCTCGCGCGACCGGCGTCAGGCTGTGGATCGTGGCGCGGCGCAGGTCAAAGCAATCCTGGCCGGTCGCCAGCATGTAGGCCAATCGCAGATACCAGGTGTGGAGCAGCCGCAGGCCGATGATCGCCACGAGATCGAGCCCGCGGTGCAGCACTTTGCGATGCTTGTGGCTCTCATACCAGTACATCTCGATCAGCTCCTGGGCGAGATCAGCGCTTACCGGCAACTCCAACGGCTCACGGGTGGGACGCTTCTCCAAATCGCTGCGGAGCTGAGGATCGCGACAGCCGAGGATCAGCCGTTCGGCCGGGAAGAGCTTGCCGCCTGCCGTCTGGACGTGCAGATCCCACACCTCGCCCGTCGCCAACAGGATGTGATGCACCAATAGGTCGTCGCTGAAGCGGGAGATGTGCCGGGCCACGCATTGGCCATCGAAGAACAGGTCGAGATCGGGTTCGCGCCAGCGGTCAGCCGTCTCGGCGGCAACCGCGATGTAGACATCCAGGTCGCTATACGCGTCCGCGTCCCCTGTCGCCACGCTGCCCGCAACCCAAAGGGCTACCATACCCTCGGCCTGCCAAAGCCGAGGCGCGAGCTGTCGCAAACGCGAGCTCTGGGGAATATCGGGCAGCGCAGCGAGGTAGAGTCTATCCATCTCTCCAGCTATCATATCTCGCGGCCCACCTCGAACGCCCGCCGGTTCAACTCTCGGAACTTCGACGGCACACGCTCCGCGATGGCGTTCAACCAGACTTCGGACGGGATCTCCACGAAACGGGAGAGCGCGCCCAGCAGGATGACGTTGGCGACGCGGGGGTTGCCCAGCTCGGTCGCCAGCGTGCCCGCGGGCAGGATGCGTACGTGCGCGGCGCGTGCGGCTAGGGTCGCGGCGATCTCGTCATCGTCGGGGTAGGGCCGCTTCGCTTCCATCGCCAGGGTGGGGATCGCCTCATCGCTGACCACCGCCACGCCATCTCGATGCAAATAGTGCGCCCAGCGGCATGCCTCCAGCTTCTCGAACGACAACAGATAATCGGCCGCGCCCACGGGGACCATCGGCGAGAAGACCTGCTCGGCCAGCCGCACATGGCTGATGACACTGCCCCCGCGCTGCGCCATGCCATGCACATCCGTCTTCTTCACATCATACCCCGCGGCCATCCCCACCAAGCACAGGATGTCGCTCGACAGCAGGATCCCCTGCCCGCCCACACCAGTCAAGATGAAATTGAGTGGTTTCATAGAGAAATGGTAACTTGGTAAATTGGGTTTGACGCTTCACGTTTCACGTTTCACGCTTCAGCGAATCCCGCCCCACCCGCAAGATCGCATCGTGTGGGCAGATCCGGTTGCACACCTGGCAATCGGTGCAGCGGTCGGGGAGCACGGCCACTTTGCCATCTTTGCGGATGAGCGCGGGGCAGGCCGTGACCAGACACGCCCAACAGGAGACGCACTTGTCCGGTTCGACCCACGAAGTCATCGAGCTGCTGGACTTGACCTCCAACACGCACGGCTCGCGAACGATCAGCACCGAAGGCTCCGGCGATTGGACGGCGCGGGTGATCTCGCGCTCCAGCGCGTCGGTGTCGAAGCCGCCGATCACGGTCACATCCTCGATCCCCAGCCCCCGACAGAGGGTTTCCAGCTCGACGCGGCGCGCCGGCTTGCCGTCCACCGTCTTGCCGGTGCCGGGGTTGACGTTCCCGCCGGTCATGGCCGTGGTGAAGTTGTCCAGGATGATCGTCGTCGTCGCCGCGCCCGAGGTGATCACGTCCACCAGCCCGGTGATGCCGGAGTGGAAGAAGGTTGAGTCGCCGATCACCGCTACGATCTTGTTTTTGATCCCGCCCTTCTCCAACCCGATCGCCTGACCGATGCTGGCGCCCATGCACGCGCAGGTATCCATCGCGTTCAGCGGTTGCAACGCGCCCAGGGTGTAGCAGCCGATGTCGCCCGTGATGACCAGCCCATATTGTCGTCGCCGCTCCAGGTTGCCGCGCACATACGGGCTGCGCGCGGTTGAAGCTGTTGCTCCCTGACGCTTGACTCCTGACGTCTGACTCCCGTCCCCTGATTCCTGATCCTCGAACAACAACTGGCGCAAGATGTAGAACGTGCCGCGATGACCGCAGCCCGGACAGAGCAGCGGCGGCCGCGCCGGGATGCCGCCGACCGGACGCTGCGTCTCGCCGGCGTCCGCCAATAGATAGGGCGACACGGCGTCGGCCGAAATCAGGCCATGATCCACCGCACAGCGGGCGACCAGCTCCGGCGTGAATTCACCGATCCCGGGGAAAACCTCCTTGCCGATGATACGCCGAGAACCCAGGCCGGGCAGCGCACGGATCTGCTCCTCCAGGAAGGGGTCAAGCTCCTCGATGATGACCAGCGTCTCCACCTGCCGCGCAAACTCCGCAATCAGACGCCGGGGCAGCGGGTGAGCCATGCCGATCTTCAAGAATGAGGCGTGCGGAAAGACCTCCCGCGCGTAGACATATGCGATGCTGCTCGTGACGATGCCCAGGCGACGGTCGCCCCAACTGATGTGGTTGAGCGGCGTCGTTTCGACATAATCCTGGAGCCGGCCCAGCCGTTCTTCCAGCGCCACCCGGCGTTGCCGGGCGTTCGACGGCAGCATCACGTATTTGACCGGGTTGCGGTTGAAGGGTTGAGGCAGCCGCGCGTCCGGTCGTTTGATCTGTTCGGCCGCGACCTCGACCAACGACTGTGCGTGCGAAACGCGGGTCGTGGTGCGCAGCAGCACGGGCGTATCGAACCGCTCGCTGATCTCCAGCCCCACGCGCATCATGTCGGCGCATTCCTGGCTGTCGGCCGGCTCCAACAGGGGCACTTTGGCGAATTTGGCGTAGTTGCGGTTGTCCTGCTCCCCCTGCGAGGAGTGCATCCCCGGATCGTCGGCCGAGATGACGACCAACCCGGCCTCGGTTCCGGTGTACGCGACGGCAAAGAAGGGATCGGCCGCCACGTTCAGGCCGACATGCTTCATCGTCACCATCGTGCGCGCGCCCGCCATCGCCGCGCCCACCCCTACCTCGAGCGCCACCTTCTCGTTGGGCGACCACTCGGCATAGACACCCGGATAGTTGGCGAAGTATTCCAGGATTTCGGTGCTGGGCGTGCCCGGATAGCCCGTGGCGACCGTCACGCCCGCCATATACGCGCCGAGCGCCAGCGCTTCGTTGCCCAGGAGCATCCGCTTCATGATCGGTCCCTCGCGGCCGGCCGCATCTCGGGCAAGACGCCGGAGCGCACGATCTCTCGCCGGCGCCGGGCCGATACCTCGGCCGGGGTAGAGAGCGCCAGCGCATTGTGGACGCAGATTTCGACGCAGCGCGGCCGATCCTCTCGGTCTTCGCACAGATTGCACATCGAGACGATCCGCTCGCCGTGGTTGATCGTCACTGCGCCGAACTCGCACGCCTCGACGCACCAACCGCAGCCGTTGCACACATCCTTGTCCACCAGCATGATGCCCGAGGTTGGGCTGACACTGATGCACTGCCGCGGGCACGCCGCCATACAGGTCGGCTCATCGCACAGCCGGCACGCGATGGACATGATATGCGCGGGCGCCGCGCGCTCCGCGATCCGCACCAACCGGATGTGCGACGCCAACGGGTTGTAGCCGCCGTGGCGGGCCGAGCAGGCGAATTCGCACATCTGGCAGCCCGTGCATTTTTCGGGATCACAAACGATGAATGGCCTCTGCATCACGCACCTGTATCTTTGGCCAAATCTTCCAATCCTAACGCGATGAGCTGGCTCTTGGGGATCTGCCCGTCCGCCGTCCATCCACGGGCGGCATAGTATCCCGCGATCATCGCCTGTAGTTCCGTTTCTTTCACCATCAACGGCTCTCGGTTCGGCCCGGCCGGGACAGCGTCTTCCAGCGCCCGCCTGGGCAATCGGTCATCGGCCGCCGTCCACCCCTCCCGGATATTGAACGCCTTTTTGAGCGTGCAGATGCGCGGCCCGGCCAGCGCCAACATTTCGGGGGTCAACTCCAACCCGGTAACGGCCCGGTAGAGCCGCGACGCCTCGGCGTAGAAGTCGCCGAACACCGCCCGGATGAATTTACAAATACCCAGCGAATCGAGCAGCGCGGCCTTGTCTTCCAGGTCTACCAGCGCAGCGCCATGATCTGGCCCGCCTGCGAAGCGCGAGACGCGGCCCTGGATGTCGGCGCTGTAGCCGGGCGCCCGGTTGTGGCATGCGCCGCGCGTGCCGACGGCATAGCCCAGCGCCATCGTCTTCAGCCCGCGCGGATCGTAGCCCGCCATCTCCATCCCTTTGACCTGCATGGCGAAGTCCAGGCTGTCGCCGCCCACCTGCTCGGCGGCCCGCCGCGTGCCCTCGGCCAGCAGATCGCCGATCCCTTCGCGGCGCACGATCTTTTCGAGCACAGCCAGCCCAGCTTCAGCATCCCCGAAGCGCGGCTCCAGCCCGTCGAAATCGCCCCGCTTCAAGATGCCGCGCTCGAAGCATTCCATCGCCCAGGCCACCGCCGTCCCCGCGCTGATCGCATCCACCCCGGCCAGCCCCGCCAGCTCGATGGCGCGGATGGCGGGGCGCAGATCGTCCACCCCCCACAGCGACGTGACCGCGTAGAGCGGTTCGTAGTCAATCCGCGCGCGCGCGCCGGCATACGGCCCGTCGCGCACCACGGCCACATGCTCGCACGCCACCGGACAGCCGGAGCAGGCGACCACCCGCTCGACATAACGGCGACTCAACGCTTCGCCGCTGACCTTTTCGGCTCCCTCGAACGTCGTCTGGCGATAGTTGCGGGTAGGGAGCGTGCCCAAGTAGTCGAAGACGAGCACGTTGCTGGGCGTGCCCAGGCCGCGATACTTCTCGGTCATCGGCCCCTGGCAGCGCCGGGCGAGATCCATCGTCAGCGGTTCGAGGCCGACCATGTCCGCGATGCGGATCGTCCTGCTGCCGCGCACGGCGATCGCCTTGAGGTTTTTCGACCCCAACACCGCGCCCAACCCGGTGCGGCCGGCCATGCGGCCGCGGTCGTTGGCGATGAGCGCAAAGCACACCAGCCGTTCGCCCGCCGGCCCGATGGCCGACACGCTGAACTCCTCCGAGCCTAGCTCGCCGCGCACCGCATCTTCGGTCGCCAACGTGTCGAGACCGGCCAGATGGCCCGCCTTGCGGATGCGCACCTGGTCATCCTGGATGACGAGATACGACAGCGCATCCGCGCGGCCGGTGAGCACAAGCGCGTCGTAGCCGGCGCGACGCAGCGTGTGCGACCAAAAGCTGCCGGAGAGGCTGTCGCCGATCATCCCGGTGAGCGGCGACTTGGCGACGACTGCGTGTTTGCCGCCGGTGGCGACGAGTGTTCCGGCGAAGGGGCCGGGCGCGAAGACGAGCACATTCTCCGGCCCCAGCGGGTCGGCGCCGGCGGGCAGATGGTCGTACAGCAGCCGGACGGCCAGGCCGATGCCGCCCAGATAGGGCTGGATCTGGCGGGCATCCATCGGCTCGACCCAGCTCTTGCCCTGGGTGAGGTCAATGTGCAAGATGCGCTCGAAGTACATTGTTCTAAGCCCCGTTCGCCAGCCGATCCTTGAGCACCTGCTCGGCTTTTTCCAGGCGGTCAACTTTCAGCACCACTTCAGCTCGCTCAGACGGCCGGCCGCTGTGCGCATAGAGATACTCGATGTTGACGCCCGCCTCGGCCAACGGCACCACAATGGTGTTTTCCAGGCCGCCCGGCACATCAGGCACTTCGACGCGCAGCACCTCGGTGGTTGCCGCGGTCAGCCCCGCGCGGCGGATGGCTTCCATCGCGGCGGCGGTGTCCGCGACGATAATGCGGGCGATGCCGAAGTCGGCGGTGTCGGCCAGCGAAAGCGCGCGCAGATTCACCTTGGCCTGGGCCAACACTTGCAACAGGTTGGCGAGCCGGCCCGGCCGGTTTTCGAGAAAGACGGAAATCTGGGTAACTCTCATGGTAGCCTTCCTTTATGAACTATAAACTTCTCGCCGATCCACTACGCGCTTCGCCTTCCCCTCGCTGCGCTGGATCGAGCGTGGCTCGACCAACTTCACACGGGCGGCGATGCCCAACCCGTTGTGCAATTCGTCCCGAATTTTGCGTTCTAGCGCCTCCAGCCCGCGGATTTCGTCGGCGAAGACCGTGTCCGAAACCTCGACCCAGACCTCCAGGTCGTCCAGCGTGTGTTGGCGATCCACGACGATCTGATAGTGGGGCTGCACCCCTTCGACCTGCAGGAGCACCGTCTCGATCTGCGAGGGGAAGACGTTGATCCCGCGCACGATCAGCATATCGTCGGTGCGGCCCGATGGCTTCGCCATGCGGGCGATCGTGCGACCGCACGCGCACGGCTCGATGTTGATCTGAGTGATGTCGCCGGTGCGATAGCGGATGACCGGCAGCGCCTCTTTGGTCAGGGTCGTTAGCACCAGCTCGCCGCGCTGGCCGGCCGGCAGCGGCGTCCCGGTGGCCGGGTCAACGATCTCGGTCAAGAAGTGATCTTCGAAGATGTGCAGCCCGCATTGGTGTTCGCATTCCACCGACACGCCCGGCCCGATGATCTCGCTCAGCCCGTAGATGTCGAGCGCCTTCAAGCCGAGCTTCGCCTCGATCTCCTTGCGCATCCGCTCGGACCACGGCTCCGCGCCGAAAATGCCCACCCGCAGACTGCTTTCGCGCAGATCTACGCCCATCTCCGCGGCCGCCTCCGCCAGGTAGAGCGCATAGGAGGGGGTGCAGCAGAGCACCGTGCTGCCCAAGTCCTGGATCAGCATGATCTGGCGCTTGGTGACGCCACCCGACACCGGGATCACCGTCGCGCCGATCCGCTCCGCGCCGTAGTGAAAGCCCAGGCCGCCGGTGAAGAGGCCGTAGCCGTAGGCGTTGTGCACCACATCGTTCTTGGTGACGCCCCCGGACGTGATCGTGCGCGCCATCACTTCGGTCCAGGTCTCGATGTCGCCGGCGGTGTACGCGACGATCGTCGGCTTGCCGGTGGTGCCGCTGGAGGCGTGCAGGCGGACGATGCGTTCCCTGGGCACGGCCGCCAGCCCCAGCGGGTAGTTGTCGCGGAAGTCCCGCTTGTACGTAAAGGGCAGCCGCGCCAGGTCATCCAGCGAGCGGATGCTCCCCGACGTCAGGCCGTGCTCCATGAAGCGCTGCCGATAGAATGGCACCTTGTCGTAGACATTCGCGGCCTGGGCCTGGAGACGCTCCAACTGCAACGCGTGCAGGTCGCTCCGGCTCATCGTCTCATGCTTGCGATCCCAGATCATGCGATTCCTCCCAAATAAGCGCGTTGAATCCGATCGGAGCGGAGCAGGTCGGCCGCCGGCCCTTCGGCGACAATGCGCCCTGTCTCCATGATATAGCCGCGGTCGGCGACTTTGAGCGCGGCGCGGGCATCTTGCTCGACCAGCAAGATCGTCAGCCCCATCTCGCGCAGCCGGCCCAACAGACCGAACAACTGGGCCACCAGCGTCGGAGCCAACCCCATCGAAAGCTCATCCACCAGCAGCAGCCGCGGGGATGACATCAGCCCGCGGCCGATGGCGAGCATCTGCTGTTCGCCCCCGCTCAGGCTGCCCGCGGCCTGCGTCTGGCGTTCCTGCAAGATGGGGAACAGCGCGAATACTTCGTCCAGGCGGCGGCGCGTGGCATCCTGTTTGAGGAGACGCCCCACGCCCCCGAGCAGCTCGCTCCAGCGGCCCGCATGCAGGGCATAGGAGCCCAGGGCCAGGTTGTCGAGCACCGAGAGCGCGCCGAATACCTGGCGGCCTTCGGGGACGAGGCTGATCCCCAGCCGCGCCAGTCGCTCGGCGCGCATGTGGCGCAGCTCTTGCCCTTGGAAGCTGATCCGGCCCGCGGTGGGCGCCAGAACGCCGGCGATCGTGTAGAGCAGCGTGGATTTGCCCGCGCCGTTCGCGCCGACGAGCGAGACGATCTCCCCTTCGGCCACGGTCAGGCTGACCCCGCGCAACGCCTGGATCGCGCCCCGGTGGACGCTGAGTGTTTCGATCTGCAGCATCAGGCGGCCTCC
>Ga0194125_10002981_pt1 | contig 27695 bp, 23 predicted proteins | sample TA2KigC250mmetaG_FD_148626 | JGI IMG/M metagenome (GOLD analysis project Ga0194125, IMG submission 148626) | Freshwater microbial communities from Lake Tanganyika, Tanzania - TA2015034 Kigoma Deep Cast 250m | ecosystem: Environmental > Aquatic > Freshwater > Lake | place: Tanzania: Lake... | reverse complement strand
TATGCCGTTGTTGGGGGCGCTTATCTGTATCTCGCTGCTGGTCACTTTTTATTGCCAGCACCGGGGTTTTGTCAACCCCTACCTTATTCACGACGATGTTAACCAGTATCTGCCTGCGGTATACGCCTTAAGCCCCGGGCCGCTGCATAATGCGCTTCTGGATGGCGATCTGATAATAAAATATATGGTCCTGAAGGATTCTCCCGGGCATCTCTACCTGCTTTCTTTGCTTTCACGCTTTATGCCTCCCCTGTCCTTAATCAGGCTCCTGCCTTTTTTTCTTGCCGCGCTCAGCACAATATGTTTTTTCTACCTGGGGAAAGCCATGCAGAATAGCACTGTCGGGTTTTTTTGCGCGCTGATCTTCTCCTTTTATCTATGGACAAGCGGCTTCGGTTTTTTATCCGGGGCTTTTCCCAAGGCATTTGCTTTTCCCCTGCTGTTGCTTTTTCTGATATTCTTGTCGGCCGGGAAACGGGCGCTCTCTTTTTCAGTCATTTTTCTACAGGTATTGATCTTTCCGGCTGTTGCTTTGGTCTCCCTTGCGGTTTATTTTTTGAACCTTTTCAGGGACGGTTTGCCGGGGAAGAAGGAGCTTTTTGCTTTCGGGTTTTGTGCGTTAGGCTTCCTTCTGATTTCGACTATTCTTTACAGGGCCGGGAGTGACTTTTTAGGCAGTTTAGTTTCGTTAAAAGAAATGGCCTCAATGCCCGAGTTCGGCCCGGGCGGCAGGGACTATCTTTTTACCGCCAATATTTCCGACTTTTTCACTTCCGAGGACGCAAGCGGTATCGCGGTAAGCCGCGCCTTTTGGGTCCTGGCGTTATTTTTTCTGGCCTCCTCGCTGTATCTGGAAAGAAGATTTTTACGCCTGCCCCGGCTCATAGTCTATGTATTTTTTTGCGGGGTGGTCCTTTTTTGGTGCGCCTGGATCTTTCTCTTTTATTTGTTTTTCCCCGGCAGGTACATCGAATATACATTGCCCTTATTCATGATCACGGTTATTGCTCTCGCGATAGATAAATTTCTTGAAAAAAGAGACGTCTTGGCAAGGCGGCTTATGCTCGTCGGGATTACAGCTGTGGTTATCTTTGTTCATCTTCCGTTTCTTCAGCAGAACCTGAAGGATTATCAAAGGCCTTATTATGAATACCTTAAGACCCTGCCTCAGGATGCTTTGGTCGCAGCTCATCCGTATGAAGCTGACCCCCTGCCTACTTTTGCCCAAAGAAGGGTGCTTGTGCAATTTGAGGTCTCCACTGCCTGGTACAGGAATTATTACTCCCGGGTAAAAGAAAGGACATACGATTTTTTCCGGGCTTATTATGCTTCTTCATGGAAGACAATAGAGGGCTTCTTCAGGAAATACGGCATTTCCTGCATGATCGTAAATAAGGGGCATTTTGAACAAAGATACCTGAAAGAAGGGAAATTTTATCTTGCCCCGTTTAATGAATATGTCAGGGGCATTGTGCGGGATAATCAGGGCAACTTTGTGCTTGCGGGCAAAGAGAGGAGGGGGCGCACCCTCTACGAAGACCGTGACTTTTATATCTTAAGCCTTAAAGAATGAAACTGATCCTTTATCTTCTCATCGTTATTTTACTGGCGGCCTACGTTAATACTTTGAATAATTCCCGCCGCCTGGATATCCAATATTCCTATAAGCCCGATTCCGCGGGTTTTTATTTTTTAAAGGGCATTTCTGACCCGGGCCTCTTTAAAGATGACTTGTTGACCGATAATGTAAGGCATGGTTTAGGCCTATCAAAAGGGATCTATTTAGCCTGGGCGGTCTATCTGGCCCTGCTTTCCGTATTGCCTCTGGCTGTGGCCATAAAGATAGTCTCGATAATGCTTTGTACCTTGGCGACGGCACTGATTTATAAGACAGGAATGAATCTTTATGATTCAAGGCCCCGCGCCATTTTATTGGCGGGGCTTTTTCTCGTCTTTTTCCTCTCCACGGATATTTTTGTCGGCGGCCAACTCAGGGCCTTTGGCGCGCTTTTGTTCTGCGCCTTCCTCTATTTTCTGACAAAGGCAAGATATGCGATCCTGCCCCTCTTTTGCGTATGCGCATTTATTATCTATCCTCCGCTTGCCCTCACCCTTGTCTATAGCTGTATCTTATTGGCAGTATACCTAAAGAAGAAATCGCTCGCCTTAAGAAAATATCTGTATATTCTTGGGATGAGCCTTGCGCTTATTCTTTTCATGTATAACTTTTCGCTTTTTGCCTTGCCGATAAAGAGAATCGTCGGGGGATCCCTGGCTTTCAGCCAATATAAGTTCACCCAGGCAGTACCCGGGCCCCTTGATCCCCGCAGCCCGTCGGATATTATTTTATACTTCATCCTGAATCTGAACGAATATACGCCCCAGTATAAATACATGTGCGCCATCTTCATTATCTTCTCTGCCTTATTTTTAATCTTTAAAAGAAGAGCGGCCCTGAGGCTGCCCTGGCAGATATGGCTGATACTGGCTGCCTCAGCCGCCGGTTTTATATCGATTTATCCTTTGCAGCCGGTTTCCGCCTCCCGGCAGCTCATTTTTACTTTACCGCTGCTCCTTGTTTTTCTCGTCTCTTTCAATTTGTCGGATACCCTGGGTAGGAGTGCGCGGCTGGAGCTTCTGCTCTTTCCTTTTATGCTTTTACTCTTATTTTTTAACCCCCGTTATAATGCACTCCTTGACCAAAGGGGGTATAAGCCCGCTTACGATTATATCGAGAGGCTTCCTGAGGGGGTTATGATCGCAGGTTTTCCCGCGGGGGTATTTACGCAATCAGTTCCCCTCTTTGCCAAGAGACAGCTCTTCTTTATGGATGAGACCAGGGAGCCGCTTATTTTTTTCTATCCCGAAAGAGAGCTTGCGGCAAGGAGACAGGAGTTGATATCCGCTCTTTATGCGGATTCAAAAAAGAAGGTCACAGATTTTATCGCAAGACATAAAATCGATTACTTTTTATTAGAGAGCCGTTATTACGGAAAAGAGTTTGCTGATGCCCCCGGAGCAGGCCGCCTGCTTTTTGACCTTGCCGGAGAGAAAGCTGATTTTAAGCTGAGGGTCGGGGATAACGAAGTCCTGGTGCTTGCGGCAGAAAAGATTAAAGAATGAATACGGCAGAGCCCGATTTAATTAAAGAGAAGCTGAAGAGTTTCCTTGCCGGGTTATCCGGGAAACGCAAGGTTTCCGATAGCATACGCCTTATAGATGAAGAGATAATCGATTCGCTGAACTTTGTGCAACTGATCATTTTCATCGAGTCTGAGTTCAAGATCACCCTGAAACCGCTGGATATACATATCGAAGACTTTTCCGATGTCAGCACGCTTTCGGATTTTATAGCCAGAAAGATGCTCAGGAGAGGAGGGGCTAAAAGATGAGGGCCGTTGTCAGGAGAAAGAAGGATACGTCAGACCACTCCCCGCAGAAGCCCCTTTATGAGAGTAAGGGTAAAGGCATTTTTTCCCGCGGGGCTCTGAAGGAAGCCATCGAAAAGGGCCTGATCTTAAAAACCGGAAAGGGCCTGTATGCGTATAGAGGGGTCGTGAATGACCTGATGTCTGGTCTCGATAGGGCTTTTAAAGAGCTCTTTTGCGGGTTCAACCCGCAGGAGACGGTCTATCCTTCGACGGTAGAACGCCAGGTCCTGGAAAAGGCAGGCTATCTTGAAAACTTCCCGGATACACTGGAGCTCGTTTCTTGCCTGGGGCCCCGGCCAGGCAGGGGCACCCTGAAACAGCCCGGCAAAAGTAGCTGCTATTTGACAGAAAGGGTACTGCTTCCGGCGGCGTGCCTGCCCTGCTATGCGCAACTTTCTCATCGCAGGCTGAAGGATGGGGAATTATTGGCGATAACCGTCAGAAATAAAGTCTTCAGGAATGAGCCCTCTTTCAATACTTTATTCAAGATGAACGAGTTTGAACAGAGAGAGGTGATTTTTATCGGCGGCAGAGATAAGGTAAAAGCTGCGCTTGATGAATCATTCAGGCTGGTGAAATCTCTTGCCCTGAAGCTCGGACTTAAGTTTGAGCTCGTCCCTTCTTACGACGTTTTTTACGGCAAGAACAGGGACTGGAAATCCCTTTTTCAGCTGCTGACTGAGACGAAGATAGAACTGAGGGCTTATTGCCCGGACTTAAAAAGGTTCATCCCCGTTACTTCTTTAAACAGCCATGGCACGCATTTTTGCCGGGGTTTTGGCGTGCGCCTGGATAACGGGCGGGCCCATAGCGGATGCGTCGCCTTCGGGATCGCCAGGTGGGCCTTGATAGTATTGAACACGCACGGCCTCAATCCCGCTAAATGGCCAGGGATAATCAGGAGATGAAGAGCCTAAAGAACAGGGAGTTTTTCCGTTTTTCCGGCATTCTCGCCGCTTTCTCGAGCCTCTTTATAATCTTTGTAGGCCTTCAGGAGAAAGGGTTCCTTGAGCCCTTCTCCCTTGCGGGATGGGATTTTAATCAGTTTTCTACAGCCAAATATATAGCCGTCTTTTCGCTGTATCTGGTTCTGCTCCTGGCCCTCTTTTTCTTTCCCCGGAAGGAGGAGAGGAAGGCCATCCTTATCGGCGCCTCATTTTTATTTGCGACTCTGATCTGCGGGAAATTATCATTCCTGCTCTATCTGGGCGCGGCCCTTTTCTATTTAGCCATCCATGCGAAATTGGCGGTATCTTTCAGGGCCAGCCTTATTTTTATCCTCTACATATTGTTTATTTTTCTTGCGCTGGAAGCCCTTTTTCCGGCCAAAAGTGCATTCTTCTGGTACGCCTATATCTTTGCCGGCATTTTTTCCATCAGGTTTATCCTGTATTTATACCACAGCTTCGTTTATCAGAAGAAAGAGAGGTTCGGGGATTATATCTTGTATATCTTCTGTCCGGCATATTTTATTATCCTGCCTCACATCATCGTCCTTCCCAAGTTCGATTATTTTAAGAACTCATTCTGTACGCAGGATAACTTTATCAATCTCCTGCGCTCGGGCCTGAGAAAGATCGCCCTCGGCCTATCCGAGCTCTTTATTTTAGCCGCACTGCTGCGTATTTATTTCACCCATCCTCTTCTTAAGTCCATACCGGCAATAGAGATCCCGGCCCACTTTGTCTCTTATCTGCTGGCTATCACGGGTTACGGGAACATACTCCTGGGCCTGGTGCGGGGTTTGGGTTTTGACATCCGCTCTCCCTTCAGGAAGCCGTTTCTTTCAGCCGATATCCTTGACTTTTTTGACCGGACCCTTTCTTATTTTAAAGATTATCTTATCAGCGTTTTCTTTGTCCCGGCAAGCATCGTTCTCAGGAGGCTTGACAGCCGTCTCGCCAGCTTTGTTTCGGTTTTGGTCGCCGTCACCCTGGGAGTGACATTCTATTCTTTTCTCACTTTCGGTCTTGAGTTTTGTACGATGCTGAACAATTCCATCCGCGGGCCCGCAAGCGTATTCGCGGGCTTCGCCCTCCAGGCCCTTTATCCAGTCGGCATTCGGGGTTTTAGCTACTGGATCTTTGAGATCGGGAAAAAATCCTTTATCCTGGGCATACTTTTGGGGCTGCAATTGATTTATAACCAGAAGGTCAGCGCCGAAGGCGAAAGGCCGACGCTTTTTTCAAGGTTTTCGGGGAATGTCTGTGTGAAGCTTTTTCAGGTCCTGGCGATGCTGGTTATCTTTTACTATATCAGATGAAATTTAAAGTCGCTTTTATTTATCCGGGGTATGAAAACTTAGGGATCGAGCACTTAAGCGCCCTGCTTAAGAAGGGGGGTTTTGAGACGAAGCTCTTCCTGGACCCGGTCCTTTTTGCCGAAAGCGCCTTCCTGAATAGCGGGGTGCTGGCAGGCATTTTCTCCTACCGGAAAAAGCTGCTGCGCCGGATCCTTGAGTATCAGCCGGACATGGTCTGTTTTTCGGTGATCACGGATAATTATCAATGGGCAAAGGGCTGGGCGGCCGAAATCAAGAGACATCTTTCTGTCCCCGTGGTCTTCGGCGGCATCCACCCCAGTGCTGTGCCGGAGAGGGTCATCCTTGAGCCTTGCGTTGATTACCTTTGCATAGGCGAGGGGGATGAGGCGATCGTAGAACTGGCCGCGGCTCTGTCCGGGGCCGGGGCGACAGATGCTATTATGAACATCTGGACTAAAAAAGAAGGCGCGGTGGTCAGAAACCGCATCCGGCCTCCGATCGACGACCTCGACCGCCTGCCGCCGGCCGACAAAGAACTCTTTTATACTTCGGCCCCCGTATTCAATAAGGGTTATATTTTGTCTACCTCCCGGGGTTGTCCCTATAGCTGCAGTTATTGCTGTAACGATACCTGGAAGGCGATTTATGCCGAAGAGAAAAAGTTTTTAAGGAGGAGGAGCCCGGCAGCAGTGATCGCGGAATTAGGGGAGGCAAAGGCAAAATACGCACCACGATACGTCTCTTTCTGGGATGAAGTATTCAATGCGGACAAAGCCTGGTTAGACGAGTTCCTGCCCCGGTATAAAAGAGAGATCGGCCTGCCCTTTTTTTGTTTTGCCTTTCCGGACCTGGTTACGCCCGAACTGGCCGGCCAATTAAAAGAGGCGGGCTGCTATAAAGTGCAGATGGGGGTCCAGACCATCGACGAAGAGAAGCGCAGGGGTATCCTTAAAAGGAACTCCTCAAATGAAGCAATCACTAAGGCCATAGGGCTGCTTAAGGGCTCCGGCATTTATGTCACCTGCGATACGATCCTCGGCCTTCCCGGAGAGGACGGCCTTGAGCTGGAAAGGACTGCGCAATTTTACAGCCGCAATCTCCCCGACCACATCGAGATCTTCTGGCTAAGGTACTACCCGAAGACGCAGATCTCCTGCTGGGCCATGGAGCAGGGGCTGCTTAATCCGGTCCAGATGCAGGATATCGAAGAAGGAAGGGCCGGTTACGGCATAGTAAGAGGCAAGGGTAAGCCCTCAAAGGAATCAAAAAGGTTCATGGCGCTTTTTTATCTTTTTCATTTCCTGCCCTATAAGATGAGAAAATGGATCCTTGAAAGCCGGGCACACCGGTATCTGCCCGCCTTTTTCCCTCCGATTGCGCTATACATTGCCAGCAGGCTATTCAATCGCGCGAAGTTTGATGTGAATATAGAAAGGACAATAAAAAGATACGCCTACTTTGCCTCAAGAAGGATCTTGCCGGACAGAGCGGCTTCAAAAAAACAAAGTTCAGGATGAGCAAAAATATAGTGTCAGTGATAATCCCCTCCTATAATCGCAAGGAGATGCTTTCAGCATGCCTTGCCTCGGTGTTACGGCAGGACTATTCTGATACAGAGGTCGTGGTGATCGATGACGGATCCAGCGACGGCACGATAGCCTCTTTTAAGGAGCGATTTCCGCGGGTCCGTTTTATCCGTAATGAAAAGAGCCTGGGCCCGGCCTGCGCAAAAAATCAGGGTTTATTGGACAGCCGGGGAGAATACGTCCTTTTTTTGGATAGCGACAGTGAGCTGATCTTCGGGGATGCCATCTCCCGGATGGTGGCGATTATGGAGGAGAGAAGTTCCGCCGGCCTTATCGGCGGGGTGGCATTATTGGATGAGAATGGAGTACCGGTGAACGCCTTCGGTAAAGGCGTGACCTTTGACGGAAGAAGTTTTCCTTTGGCCTTGCGCAGGAAATCGCTCCAGCCCCTTAGCGAAGACCTGAAGGAGTGCGATTATGTGGATACCTGCAACTGTTTTGTCAGGAAAGAGGTCGCCTTTTCTGCCGGCGGTTTCGACCCCTATTATGTCTATATGGGAGAAGATAAAGAGTTCGGGATGAAGGTGAAGCGCCTGGGTTTCAAAAACTTTTTTTGCCTGAAGACCGCCGGACTGCATAAATATGCACAGAGCCCCGGATCTGACCGGCGTTTTATGTATCTGAAGGCAAGAGTAAGATATGCCCTGAAAAATAAGGGGGTCCATTACCTTCTTTTTCTTCCGTGGCTGGACATCTTCTTTTTCTGTTTCTTCTATCCGCTTGAGTATTTATTCCGCAGGGCTCGCCGCAGGCAGGGCGAAATATCCGATAACAGGAATAATCCGAACCACACTCTGCCGCACTTTAGATGGCTACTGTCCTCGCCCTACTATTTTTTAAAGGCATATCTTGCAAACCTGAAAGAAATTCCTCTTATCTTGCGTGCAAGGAAAGAAGATTTCCTTTCCCGGGAAAGCATTGAGAATTACAAGAAGTACGTCTATGCAAAAGGCAAAAATCGACGGTCATAAAAAGGCGTTCCTAAAAAAACCAGAGCTGCCCGAGGCACTCGTTTTCTTTGTGACTAACCGCTGCCAGATGCGCTGCCTTTTTTGTTTTTATTTAAGCCGCCTGAATACGGGAGAAAAGGAGATGGGCCTCGGCCAGATCGCGCGCCTGAGTGCTTCTTTAAAGAATATCCCGCGCCTGGTATTGACGGGCGGAGAGCCTTTTTTAAGAGAGGACCTGCCGCAGATATGCGAGATATTTGCCTCTTACAACCGGACCAGATTTATCAGTATACCCACGAATGGTTTCCTGACCGATAAGATACTCCTGCAAACGGAGAGGATACTGCGCCAGGTCAGGCCCCGGCAGTTAAGGATAATGGTCTCTCTCGATGCCCCGGAAAGGGAACACGACCGGCTGCGGCAGGTAGAGGGCGCCTTTAGCCGGGCCGTAGCCACCGCCGCTGCGCTTAAGTCTTTAAGCGAAAGACACAGGAACCTTTATCTTGAGATAGCCGCAGTAGTGAATAAAGCGCTGGTAGGGGGGGTAGAAGATTTCATAAGTTATTTCCGGGATTTCAGGATCCCGATAAAGTTTTCCCTGCTCAGGGACCGGCAAAGCGGTATCTTTGGCCTTGATCATGAAATCTCCAGCGGATTATACGGTTGCGCAGCTGAGACTTCTTTGGATTTACCGGAGCTGGAAAGTTTTTATGAAAGAGTCAGGCTGCTAAACGCAGCGTCTTCATTTAAGTTCTGGCCTGTCTTTCAGCAGAAGAAATTTGAGTATATGCTAAGGGTGATCAGAGAGAAGAAAAGGGTCCTGCCTTGTTATGCGGGTAAGGTCGATGCCGTAGTTTATCCGGACGGCGAAGTAGCTTTTTGCGAGAACACCAGGCCTATAGGCCGTCTCGCCGAAGCGGACTTTGACTTTGCCAGGGTCTGGAGTTCAGAAGAGGCCGATAAAATGCGGGAAAGAATAGCCTGCTGCAGCTGTACGCACGGCTGCAACCTGGTCACTGCGATGCGGCATGATGCCTATACCATGGCCTGCTCCGTCTCTGACCTGAGATTTTTCTTTTTCAGGGGAAGAAATGCACATAAGACAAAAGATGATTTCGCAAAGAAAAATTAACCGCATCCTGCTATTGAGGCCTGTATCCGAAACGGTATTCGCTACCGGCCACCCCAGGGATATCCGCGTACCTTTTTCGCTTAAGTACATCGAATCCCTCCTGGAAAAAGAAGGCATCCGTCAGGTGCGGTTAATAGACTGCATGGCAGATCATCTTGATCCGGAGCGGATCTTGAGTCTTGCGTCCGATTTTTTCCCAGATGCCGCGGTCATCTCTCCCACCACGCTGGAATATGAACTTACCTTGAAAATCTCGGCCGCTCTTAAAGAGAAGAACGGCTGCCTGAACATTGTGATCGGCCAGGATGCCACAGCCAGCCCCGAAAGGTACATTTTTGACGGATCCCGGGTGGATGCCGTATTGCGGGGAGAATGCGAGCTTCCTTTTATGGATTTATTAAAGGCGATCGAAGAGGGCGGGCCTCTCGGAGCCATTGAGGGCATCTTTGCCCCCGGTCATATCAGCCCGGAAATAGCCATAGTCAAGGACCCGGATGCCCTGCCTTTTCCCGCCTATAGCAGGAAAGAGATCGATAAATACAAATACTATTACCCACTGCCGCTCAATAAAAGGGTTGTCTGGGGCCATGTGCTTTCTTCGCGCGGCTGTCCCTATGACTGTATCTTTTGTTCGCAGACTATCCGGGAAAGCTACGGAAAACAGATCCGCCTTAGAGATCCGCTGAAGGTGGCGGAAGAGATATCCGGACTTATGGCAAAGGGCGTAAATACGATCGCCTTTGCCGACGATAATTTTACCACTTCCCGGCAGCATGTTTTAGGCATTTGCCATGAGATCAAAAGAAGAGGCCTTCAGATCCACTGGACTGCCCATGCCCGGGTGGATAATTGCGATAGTGAACTTTTGCATGCGATGAAAGACGCAGGCTGCCTGCTTTTGCGGTTCGGTATTGAATCCGGATCGGAAAGGATCATCCGGGTCCTTAAGAAGACGCAGGTCTCCGATTGGCCGGAACAGGCAAAGGAGGTCTTTGCCCTGGCGCGAAAGCTGGGGATCTCTACTGCCGCGCTCTTTCTGATCGGCAATCCTACGGAGAGGGTAGCCGAGATCAGGCAGAGCATGTCTCTGGCCCGCCAGCTTGAACCGGACCTCCTGCAGATATGTAATTTTACGCCTTACCCGGGTTCCGCCGCTTACGAAGAGCTGAAGGAAAAGATAGGTGATGCTGAGGTATTAAGGATGTATCATTACCGTAAGCCTATTTTAAATTTCAGCGCGGTCTCTGATAAGGAGCTTGAGGCCCTGTATAAAGATTTTTACCGCGGTTTTCTCTTTCGGCCGGCATACATCAGGCGGCATTTAAACAGTTACTGCGGTTTCTATCTAAGGAATACGGAAGTCTTGCGGACACTATTCAATATGCGAAAGTTTATTTTAGGATAGAAATGAGGATCATTCCCAGAAAGAGCGTGGCGGTTACTTGCGCGGATTTCTCCTTGTTTCTTGAGGCTTTACGCCAGAGAAAGCTTTTATACGGAGAAGAGACCGCTATCTTTGAGGCGGAATTCGCGCGTTATATCGGCGTAAAACACGCTATCAGTATTTCTTCGGCGCGCCTCGGTATACGTTTATCCCTTGAGGCCATAGGAGCCTCCCCGGGGGATGAAGTGATCCTCTCGGCGTATAATTTTCCGGTCATCCCCGACGCGATCAAAAAAATGGGCCTTGAACCTGCTTTTGTGGATATTGACCCGCGTACCTACAATATCGACGCAGGAAAGATTGAAAGGCGCATCGGCCCGAAGACAAAGTACATTTTAGCCACTCACATGTTCGGCCAGCCTGCCGACCTTGAGACGATCCTGGGCATCGCCGGGAAATACGGCCTAAAGGTGATCGAAGACTGCGCCCATGCCTGCGGTTCCGAGTACCGCGGCAGGAAGGCTGGCTCCTTCGGCGATGCCGCCTGCTTTAGTTTTGGCATTGGTAAAGCGCTGGTATGTTTCGGCGGCGGCATGATCACTACGGACAGTGATAACTTGGATACAAAAATAAGGGAGAGGCTCGCTGCCCTTGAGTTTCCCCATCCTTTTTCGCTGGCGAAAAATATTCTCTTTGGTTTTGTTTCCGGTCTCTGCACGAAGAGGCCCATCTTTAGCCTGTTTGTTTATCCCTTTACGCTTTTTTTGAGCATCTTTGGCCGCGACCCGGAAGAGCTGCTGGATAGTTTCGAATACAGGCACAAAGCGAACGGCAGGGAGATGAGATTCACCAATGCCCAGGCAGCTATCGGCCGCAGGCAGCTTGAAAGGCTCGACTTGATCAACGGCTTGAAAATAAAACATTCAGAGAGATTGAGCGGTTTCCTCTCCGGCATGGGCGGCCTGAATCCCCCGCAGGTATTAGAAGGCGTAAAGCACGCCTACCTGTATTATCCCGTCAATACGGACAGGATCAGGGATTTTAAAAAGTATCTGACCGGCAAAGGCATTGATACAAAAGTGAGCATGCAGAGGGATTGCTCGGGAAACGGATTTTCCCGCACGATTGACGGCAAGGTACTCGAGTTGCCCAACGGCTACAATCTTAAAGGCAAAGACATGGATTATATCTGTACGGCTATTGCCGGATATTTTAAAGAGGACAAAAAAGCGTGAAAAGGGTCCTGTTATTAAATCCTCCTGGTGACAGGTATTTCATCCGGGATTACTATTGCAGCCACATCTCTAAAGGCAGCTATTACTGGATGCCGCTTGACCTTTTGGTCTTAAGCGGGGTCCTGAAAGGCCGCTTTGAAGTCCATGTGCTTGACGCTATCGTCAGAAGGTTATCCGCCGAAACCAGCCTCAGGGCCATAAAAAAGTCAGATCCGGATTGTGTCATCTCAGTCGCCGGCGCCGTCTCCTGGAACCAGGATATGGATTTTCTTTCCCGGGTAAAAGCGCTCTGCGATGTGCCCCTGGTCATTTCCGGCGATTATCCGCTGGCGGATCCCGGAGGAGTGATCAGGGCGCACCCTTTTGTAGATGCCGTACTTACGGATTTCACCGATAGTGAGATAGTGGACTTTATCGAAGGGGAAAAGACAAGCTGCCTGAAAAACGTCTTTACCGCGGCCGGCCCGGCAGAGCCTTTGGCCTCCGATGAGCAGCTTTTTTCTTTCCCCGTCCCCCAATATCCGCTCTTTGGCCTTAAAGATTACCATCTGCCGCACATCCTGCACCATCCTTTTGCCACGGTCATGACGGATTTCAGCTGTCCATATACCTGCACATTCTGTCCCTTTGAACGGATAAAATATAAGGTAAGAGAAGAGAGCAATCTTCAGGAGGAGCTCAGCTTTTTGGCCGGGCTCGGAATAAGAGAGATCTGGTTTCGGGACCAGAGTTTCGGCTCGCATAAAGAGCATGCAATGAGAGTATGCGCCTTAGTTAAGAAAACCTCTAAGGCATTCTCCTGGAGCGCTGAGATGCGGGTGGATGCGGCGCAAAGGGAATTACTTGCTGCGATGAAAGAGAGCGGCTGCCACACCGTGATGTTCGGAGTAGAGTCAGCCAGCCAGGAAGTCTTGTCAAGGCATAATAAAGGGATAAACCTTGAACAGGTGAATAGTGCTTTCAGACTTGCCCGGGAGTTGGGCCTGAGGACGCTGGCGCACTTCATCTTCGGCCTGCAGGGCGAGGACGTGCATTCACAAAAAGAGCTGATTGATTTCTGCCTGGCATTAAATCCGGATTTCGTCTCATTTAATATCGCTGCCCCTTTATGCAATACGACCTTTAAGGAAGAGGTCTTAAGGCAGGGGCTCTGCCCTGAGCGGATAATAGAAGCGGATAGTTCCTGTTCGTACCCGGTATGGGAGAGCGGGAAGTTAAAAAGGGAGGATGTCTGGGGCTTAAGGAGTGCGGCATTGCGGCGTTTTTACCTGCGACCGTCCTATATCCTGAATCACCTTAAAAACATAAAGACCGCTTATCAGTTAAGAAGCCTCATCCGGGAAGGGCTCTCTTTGCGCATAAAGTAAGAGATGAAAAAAGAGCTGATCCGCACAGCAATAAAAATCATCGCCGGCCTGGAACTCTTAGGCGGGATCGTCTGCCTTTTTGGGGGCGTCTCTTTACTGAGAAGCCGCCCTAAAATTATCTCTGTCGGGCAATCTGACTTAGGCCAATTAAACAGGCTGGCTGTCTACATCTGGCTCTCCTGCGCGGTCTCCTTTATCCTGGTTATCGGCCTCATCCGGCGCAAGGAGTGGGCAAGAAAGCTGCTCCTTATCTTTGCCGCCTTTGGACTGGCAAACACCTTTTTAAAGATATTCCCTTTTTTATCCGATCTGTTTGCTCCCCGTCTTGGCCGGGGATACAGCTGGCCTTTTATCATCCTTGATATTCTCCTGCTTTATTTTTTTTCCAGGCAGGAAGTAAAAAAGGAGTTTGAATAATTTACTTATATGACCGGCCGTTTTGATCAGACTGTCAGCGCCGTAGTCATCACCTGCGGCGCAAATAACCACCTGTGCGCCTGCCTTGAATCCCTGATGAAGCAGAGCAAGGCACTTGAGGAGATCATCGTGATCGATAATTCTCTGCGCCCGGAAGTCTGCAGCCGGATCAGCTCAGGCTTTGCGCAGATAAAAGTGTATACCAGCCCCAGAAACCTGTTTTACTGCGAGTCTCTGAATAAAGGAATTACTTTAACTAAAGGAGAATGCATTCTTTGTTTGAATGATGATGTTGTCCTGGATAAGCATTTTATAGAGGAGGCGCTGAACGGTTTTTCTTCTGATCCTAAAGTCGGCATGGTCAGCGGGAAGATCCTGCGGCCCGACGCAAAAACCATAGACAGCGCGGGTTTATTTTTAAGCGCGTGGCGTAGCGCCAGGGAGAGGGGCTACGGCGTTTCCGACCGCGGCCAGTTTGAGCGCCGGGGTTATATATTTGGGGTAAACGGCGCAGCAGCTTTTTACCGTAGAAAGATGCTCGAAGAGATCAAGCTGGAGGGCGATTATTTTGATCCGGACTTTCGCATGTTCTACGAAGACCTGGATATTGCCTGGAGGGCGCAGAACTCCGGCTGGAAGGCCTATTATATGCCAAGCGCTATTGCCTATCATGTGCGCGGGGCATCATTCCGGCCCAAGGAAGGGATAAATAAACCGGTTGCGCGCAGTTTCTTAAATGATGAATTGCACGCTGACCTGATAAAAAACCGGTATCTCTGTATCATAAAAAACGAATCATTGGCCGGATTCATCCTGCACCTGCCCTTTATCCTTATCTACGATTGTTTTCAATGGGTTTACGCCCTAACTTTTCGGCCGAAAGCAGCGAAATTATTAATTTCGTGCGGGAATTATTTCCGCAGCGCCTTCAAAAAGAGAAAATCCCTGCAAAAAAGATAAAATTGCCTCGTTTTCCGTCGGAGAATTAAAAACGTTAAATCCCGCCAAAATCCAAAAAATTCTTGACAAAAACAACAGGTTGTGATAAAAAATTAGTATAAATACAATATGTAGCATAAGAATCTGGGAGGATAATTAAAGAAATTGGAAAAAAAGAGGGAGTTTTTTAAGGGCTCAAGGCAATTCCGAGCCCTTATTTTTTAACCCGGGCAACGGATTAATAAAATTATGAAGACAGTCGGATTGACCTACGATCTAAAGACGGATTACGAGTTTAAAGAAGGGGATCCGCCGGATGCCAATGCGGAGTTCGACCACCCCTCTACCATTGATGTCATCGCTTCTGCCATCGAGGCCAACGGTTTTATGGTAAAAAGGATCGGCAACGTAAAGGATGTCCTTGAAAACCTCGGCTCTCTCGGCGTAGACATCGTCTTTAATATCTCCGAAGGCATCTCCGGAAGGAACCGCGAATCCCAGGTGCCGGTCCTGCTTGAGATGGCCGGTATTCCTTTTGTGGGCGCAGACGCGCTCACCCTGAGCCTGACGCTGGATAAGGTCATGGCCAAAAAGGTCTTCATTGCCGAAGGCATCCCCACCCCGAAGTTCTTCGAAATAAAAAGCGTAGAAGACATGCTTAGTACCGACCATTGCAAGTTCCCCCTGATCGTCAAGCCCCGCTGTGAGGGTTCCTCTAAAGGGTTAAGCGAGAATTCCCGCGTCGAGAATCTGGATGAATTGAAGAAGCAGGTCGATTATGTAGTGAATACCTACAAGCAGCCGGCGCTGGTGGAAGAGTTTATCAGCGGCCAGGAGTTTACCGTGGCGGTAGTGGGTAATGACCCGCCGGAGGCCATGCCGGTAGTGCAGATCAAGATCGACGGGCGCTATAAACTGGACAATAGATTCTATACCTTTGCCCGGATAACCTCTGATAGGCTCGAGTATGTGTGTCCGGCGCACATCACCAAAGACCTGGAGAAGAAACTCCGGGACCTTGCCGTAGAGACTTATTCTGCGGTAGAGTGCCGCGATTTCGGAAGGGTGGATTTCAGGGTGGATAATAAAGGCAGGCCATATTGTCTAGAGATAAATCCGCTTCCCTCGCTATCTACGGAAGACGTGTTTTCCCTGATCGCCAAAGAGATCGGCATCACTTACGAACAGATGATCGGCAAGATCTTGGATAGCGCGTTGAAACGCCACAATTTAAATTAGAGTGAAGATCGCCTTAACCTGTAACCTCAAAAAGAAGGATGCCTCAAAGCCTGCGGATTATTTTTCCGAGTGGGATTCGCAGGAGACCGTCGATGCCATAGCTTCAGCTCTCCGGAACAGGGGGCATAGCGTGGAAGCGATCGATGTGCAATATCCTAACCTGGTCTCCTATTTCAGGAGAAATCAGGTGGATATGGTCTTTAATATCGCGGAAGGCACCTGCGGCAGGTTCCGGGAATCGGAAGTCCCGGCCATCCTTGATTATCTGGATATCCCCTATACCGGATCAAATACTTTTTCTCTCGCCCTTGCCCTGAACAAGACCCTGACCAAGAAGATCCTTAAGGCGGAAAATATCCCCACCCCGGCATTCCAGCTTTTCGCCACCGGAAAGGAGGAATTGAACCCGGCCCTCAGGTTCCCGCTTATCGTCAAACCCAATTGCGAAGGTTCGGCCAAAGGCATCAATTCCAGCAACGTGGTGAACAGCAGGGAAGACCTTTACCGCAAGATCGGGGAGGTCATCAGCGCCTATAAACAGGAGGCCCTGGTCGAGGAGTTTATCGACGGAAGAGAGCTGACCGTGGGGGTCCTTGAGAACGGAAGCGCGCGCGTCCTGCCTATCCTTGAGATCGATTTTTCCACCTGCAAAAAAAGCGGTGAATATTTCTATTCCTGGAAGATGAAGGAATATCAGGGAGATGCTGCCCTTGGCACCACCCCGACCTTCCACTGCCCGGCCCGTCTTGATCCTGAAACCGAGGCGCGGGTGAAAGAGGTCGCCCTTAAGACGCACCGCGCAGTAGGCTGCTTCGATATTTCGCGCACTGATATCCGCCTGGATAAGGATAATGTCCCCTATGTCTTAGAGATAAACCCCCTGCCCGGGCTTGACCCCAAAGAATCCAATTTTCCGTTGATGGCGTATGCGGCGGGATTAAGTTACGAAGACTTGATCGAGGCCATCTTGCTTAGCGCCTCAGAAAGGAATAAGGCTTAGTTGAACAATCCTATCGAGACCGAGAATCAGAAGCTTCTGCAGGAAGCGCCGGCTCCGCAACGTGCGACCAAAAGGCAGCGCGATTATCAGCAGATAGGCATATACAAGGATGTCAACCCCCTGGACTGGGAGGATTGGCACTGGCAGCTGAAACACCGCATCCGTACCCGCGAGGTCCTCTCTCAGATCATCAGGCTTACTCCCGAAGAGGAGAAGGGCATTGAGCGCGCAAAGGGTAAACTTTCTATGGCCATCACCCCTTATTGGGCCACGGTCATGGATGCCGAAGACCCCAATTGCCCTATCCGGCGCCAGGCAGTCCCGGTAGTCCAGGAGTCGATCGCTACCGCCCATGAGATGACTGATCCCTGCGCCGAAGACCGGGATTCTCCCGCCCCTCATCTTGTGCATAGATACCCGGACAGGGTTCTATTGCTGGCCACAGAGGCCTGCGCGATGTATTGCCGGCACTGCACCAGGAGGCGGCTCGTCGGTGAAAGCAGCCACCCGCAGGCGGATTCCGCGAACCGCTTTGACGCCGCCCTTGAGTACATCCGCCAGAACCGCAAGGTGCGCGACGTGCTCATCTCGGGAGGCGACCCCTTTATCCTGGAGGACGAGGAGATAGAAAACCTGATCCGTAAGGTCAGGGAGATCTCCCATGTGGAATTTTTAAGGATCGGCACGCGCGTGCCGGTCACCCTGCCGCAGCGCATCACCGAGAAGCTGGTGCAGATGCTGAAGAAATATTCGCCGCTGTGGGTCAGCATCCATTTTAACCACCCTAAAGAGATCACCAGGCGCACTAAGATAGCCTGCGATATGCTTTCGGATGCCGGCATACCCTTGGGCAGCCAGAGCGTGCTTTTAAAAGGCATCAACGACCGGCCTTACATCATGAAGAAGCTGGTGCATGAGCTCCTGCAGGTCAGGGTAAGGCCCTATTACATCTACCAGTGCGATCCGGTGCGCGGCACGCAGCATTTTCGCACGCCCGTTTCCGTGGGGATCAATATCATGGAGAAACTGCGGGGACATACCTCCGGATACGCTGTTCCCACCTACGTTATTGACGGCCCCGGCGGAGGTGGCAAGATCCCGGTCGGCCCCAATTACATCCTTTCCCAGGCCAAGGGAAAGTACGTCCTGCGTAATTATAAGGGCAAGATCTACACGTACCTGGAATAGGCCCGGACCAGCCCCCTTTTATCTCTTGACCCCCTATCCGTATAGGTATATAATTGGTTTTCCTACCTAAATACCAACTTCAGTTAAGAAGGAGCCATAGTCATGGAAGCCAGATTAAAGCGTAATCTTATCCTTTTGGGTCATGCCCAATCAGGCAAGACCACGCTGGCTGAGTCCCTGCTTTACTTCTGCAAGGCGACTACCCGTAAGGGCACGACCGCAGACGGGACCACTGTCAGCGACTACAGCTTTGACGAGATAGAGAGGAAGAGCTCCATAAATTTAAGCCTCCTCTTCTGCGACTATAAGGGGCAGCGGATCCAGATGGTGGATGCCCCAGGTTACGCGGACTTTTTCGGAGAGGCGATCTCCGGCGTGCGCGCGGTAGACGCAGGAGTGATCGTGGTAGACGCCTCATCCGGAGTAGAGGTGGGCACGGAGCGCGCCTGGCAGATATTAGAGGAGAATAATCTCCCCTGCATTATCTTCATCAATAAGATAGATAAGCCGGACACCGACGTCAATAAGGTCCTTCAGGACATAAAAGAGCAGCTCTCTAAGAAAGCCGCCTTCATCAATGCCCTGGATGCGCCTGACCTGGTAGAGGCGATCGCAGAAAGCGACGATGCCCTTCTTGAAAAGTACCTGGAAGGCAAGGCCATATCGCCGGAGGAGGTAAAATCCGGACTGACGCAGGCAGTGATCAAGCGCAAGGTCTTCCCGGCCCTTACCGGCTCAAGCGCTAACGACAAAGGCCTGGCTGAACTGCTGGATGCGGTCATCCAGTATTTCCCGGATCCTACCCAGAGGTTGCCGGTTGAGGCGCATGACCCGGCGAAACCGGAAAATAATAAAGAGGTCCCCCTGAAAGAAGACGCCCCGTTTTCCGCTTTTGTCTTTAAGAATATCTCCGATCCCTATGTGGGTCAGTTAACTTTACTGCGTGTCTTCTCAGGGTCGCTGGCCGCAAACACCGGTTTCTACAATGTGAATAAGAAGGTAAAGGAGAGGATCGGCCCGATCTATCTCCTGCAGGGAAAAGAGCAGCGCACAGTAGAGGCAGCCGGATGCGGCGATATTGTGGCCATCGCTAAATTGAAAGAGACGCAACTGTCGGATTCGCTCTCTAACGACAAGGAGCAGTTCCTCTTTGACCCCGTAGTCTTCCCTGAGCCGGCGATCTCCGCCTCGGTAAAGCCGAAATCCCGCGAGGACGAAGAGAAGATCTCCGACTCCCTCCAGAAGCTGGCGGCGGAAGACCACACCTTCAGTTTCCACCATGACCCGGCGACAAAAGAACTGATCATCTCCGGGTTAGGCGACCTGCACCTTGCGGTGATGGTCGGGCGCATGAAAAAGAGATTCAACGTAGAGGTGGAATTAGGCACTCCGAAGGTCTCATATAAGGAGACGGTCACCAAGAGCGTCAAGGTGCAGGGTAAGTTCAAGCGTCAGTCCGGAGGCCGCGGCCAGTACGGCGATGTCTGGATAGAAGTGCAGCCTGTGGAAAGGGGCAAGGGTTTTGAGTTCGTAGATAAGGTCTTCGGCGGCGCCATACCCCGTAACTTCATCCCTTCGGCTGAGAAGGGTATTATTTCGGCGATGAACGAAGGCGCGGTCGCCGGATACCCGATCGTGGACCTGAAGGTGATCCTCTACGACGGTTCATATCACGAAGTCGATTCTTCGGATATGGCCTTCCAGATCGCCGGCGGCATGGCCTTACGCAAGGCGGTCATGGAGGCAGGGCCGGTGCTCCTTGAGCCGATCATGGACGTGGAGATAAGCATACCTGAAGAATTCCTCGGCGCTATCTCAGGAGACATTAATTCCCGCCGCGGGCGGGTCATGGGCATGGAGGTAAAGGGCAAGACCCAGATCCTTAAGGCCCAGGTGCCCTTGGCCGAGATGTTCAAATACGCCAATGACTTACGCTCTATCACCGGCGGACGCGGTACCTACACCATGCGCTTCTCGCATTATGAAGAGGTGCCGCACAAGGTGGCCCAGCCGATCATCCAGGCGTATCAGGCTTCCAAGAAGCCGGAAGAATAGATTAAGTGAAGATCAGCGCTTTTTCCATCCCCGGAATACCCCTCGGCAAGCAGAATATCAAAGACAGCCGCCTGGATGAGGTCGATGCTATCACCGGGGCCAAGAAGAAGACCTATGTCCAGGTGGAGCTGGTTTCCGAAGAGGCCGCTCCTGATGCGGATGCGATTCTCGTGCTTAAGGAGAACAGGGCCGACCTTATCCTTTGCGACCTGGAATTCGTAGAAACGCGCTCAACCCGCACGGAAGAGGATTCAGAAAAGGCCCTGCTTACGAAGATAAAAGAGGCCCTGGAAAAAGAGGAGTTTGCCTTAGGGAAAGAATTCAGCGACGAAGAGAAGAAATTTCTCTCCGGTTACGGCCTGCTTACCTATAAGCCGGTGACTGTGGCGGAGCAGGCGGAGCTAGAAGACTTAAACAGCCTGCTGGCGCGCTGCCTGAGAGAAGCGGGGCATATCAGTTTCTTTACCACGGGAGAAAAGGAGACGCGCGCCTGGCTGATCAAAAAGGGCACCACTGCCTGGGAGGCGGCGGGAGCGGTCCATTCAGATATTCAGAGAGGTTTTATCCGCGCCGAGGTGATCAGTTTCGCGGACTTTATCCAGTCCGGCGGAGAGAGCCAGGCGAAACAGGCGGGTAAACTGCGCCTGGAACAAAAAGATTATGTCATGCAGGATACGGATTTGGTGAACTTCAGGTTCAATAAGTGAGAGGATGCTATGGTGAAAATCAAACGCGCATTGATCAGTGTTTCGGATAAGGCAGGCATAGTGGATTTTACAAGGGAGCTGAAAAAGTTCGGAGTGGAGATACTTTCTACCGGAGGTACGGCAAAATTACTGAAAGAAAATAATATCCCGGCGATAGAGGTTTCAGATTATACCGGATTCCCGGAGATGCTTGACGGCAGGGTAAAGACTCTGCATCCCAAGATCCACGCCGGGCTCCTTGCACTTAGGCAGAACGAGGAGCACACGCAGACTTTAAAGAGGCACGATATCGGTCTGATCGATATGGTGGTGGTCAACCTCTATCCTTTTGAAAAGACGATCCAGAAACCGAACGTCACGATCTCCGAGGCCATCGAGAACATCGATATCGGAGGGCCTTCGATGCTGCGCTCCGCAGCCAAGAACCATCAATCCGTGGCCGTGGTCTGTAACCCCGCGCGTTACCCCGAGATCATCGCGGAATTGAAGAAGAATAACGGCGCCCTCTCCGAGGACCTGATGCGCGATCTGGGCATCGAGGTCTTCGGCCGCACCAGCCAGTATGACGGCATAATCCACGCCTATTTGGATGATTATTTTAAGGGTAAGCCCGAAGCGACCTCTTTTCCACCGGAAGTAAGCTTCTCCTTTAAAAAAGCGCAGGACTTGCGTTACGGCGAGAACCCGCACCAGAAGGCTGCCTTCTACCGCGACAGCGAAGCGATCAGGGGCCTTGCGGCAATGAAACAGCTCTGGGGCAAGGAATTATCCTTTAACAATATCCTGGACCTGAACGCCGCGGTAAACCTGGCAAGAGAATTCCATGATCCGGCGGTAGTATTTATCAAGCATAATAATCCCTGCGGGGTGGCAGAAAATAAGAATCTGCTTAAGGCTTATAATGAGGCCTGGTCCTGCGACAAGCTTTCGGCGTTCGGCGGGATCGTCAGCATCAACAGGAAAGTGGACCTCGACCTGGCTAAACTGATTGATAAAAGCGGATTTTTGGAGTGCATCATCGCCCCGCAGTTTGCCGCTGATGCCCTGGAACTCTTAAAGGAGAAAAAGAACCTGCGGCTCTTAGAGCTTACGAATCTTACCGAGAAGTCAGCGGGCCTGGATTTTAAAAAAGTGGACGGCGGCCTGCTCTTACAGGATGAAGACAGCCTGACTCTGGAAGAGAAAAACTTAAAAGTGGTCACCAAGAAGAAACCTTCTAAATCCGAGATGGAGAGTCTCATCTTTGCCTGGAAAGTGGCCAAGCACGTCAAATCCAATGCCATCATCCTTACCCGCGGCACAAAGACCGTCGGCATAGGCGCAGGACAGATGTCCCGCGTGGACTCTGTCTTTATCTCCACGAAAAAAGCGGGAAAACTTGCAAGTGGCGCGGTATTAGCCTCCGATGCCTTCTTCCCCAAAGAAGATGCGATAGAGCTGGCTGCCAGATATAAGATCAAGGCCATCATCCAGCCCGGAGGTTCTATTGCCGACGAGGCCATTATCAAAATGGCGGATAAACATAAGATCGCCATGGTCTCAACCGGCATCAGGCACTTCCGGCACTAATCTCAAAAAGTTCAAAATTAAAGACTTTGAACTTTCATGACCTACCGCGAGGCAATCCGATACCTTGAATCTTTCATCAACTACGAGAAGATAGCCGAGTATCCTTACAAGGAATCCCTGAAGCTTGCGCGCGTAAAGGAGTTCCTGGATACGATCGGCTCTCCTCAGGATTCCTTAAGGTGCATCCATATCGCCGGCAGCAAGGGCAAGGGTTCAACCTGCGCCTTTATCGCATACATCCTGAGAGAAGCAGGCTACAAGACCGGGCTTTATACTTCGCCGCATCTGTCGGATTTCAGGGAGCGGATCAGGATCCTTGAGCCGGCAGGCAACAGGCGGCTGAGGAGGCAGGATTTTGAGGGGATGATCCCGCGTAAATCCCTTATCCGCCAGGTCGAAAGATTAAAACCGGCGATAGAAAAATACAACAGAGGCTCAAAATACGGGCCACTCTCCTTCTTTGAGGTCTATACGGCGATCGCCTTCCGGTATTTCAGGGAACAGAGGGTGGATCTTGCCGTGCTTGAGACAGGCCTCGGCGGAAGGCTGGATGCGACCAACACCTGTAATGCGCTTATCAGCGTGATTGCGCCTATCAGCTACGAGCATACCCAGAAATTAGGCAATACCTTGGCTGAGATCGCTGCGGAGAAGGCAGGGATCATAAAACGTCACCAGCCGGTAGTTATTACTGCCCCGCAAGAAAAAGAGGCATTAGAGGTAATCCGTAATAGATGTAAAGAAGTAGGCGTAAAATTATATCAGCCAAAGATCAGGCGCCTGGAGATCAGGCTCCTTGGCCGGCATCAACAGATAAACGCCAATCTGGCGGTGGCAGCGATAAAGGCGCTAGCCGGCTGCGGGATCAGGATAAAAAAACATCATATCAACAGGGGATTATTGCATACCCGCTGGCCTGCCAGGTGCGAAGTCATCGCTAAGAGGCCGCTGGTGATTCTGGACGGCGCCCAGAATATCGCCTCAAGCCGGATCCTTAAACAGGCGGTAAGAGAGAATTTCAAGTATAATAGATTATTCCTGGTCCTGGGTATCTCAAAAGATAAAGATATCCGGGGGATCTGTAGCGAGCTTTATGATTTAGCGGATGAAGCGGTCTTGACTAAGGCCGATAACCCGCGGGCTACCCCGCCCGGGGTCCTGGCAGGATATTTTTCCGGAAAAAACATCCATCAGACCGGTAGCGTAAAAGAAGCAAAGGCGCTCGCTTACAAGTTAGCAAAGAAGGACGACCTGATCCTGGTCACCGGTTCATTATTCGTGGCAGGTGAGTTCAGAGATGGGACAAGCTAATTTAAACGATACTATTGCTGCAGTCTCGACGCCATTAGGCGAAGGCGGGATAGGGATCGTGCGCCTTAGCGGCCGCAGGGCGCTTGGGATCGCCGACAAGATCTTCGTTTCCAAAGAGCGTAAGAAACCGTCTGCCTTTAAGACCTACACTACCCATTATGGCACGGTGGTAGAGGATGGCCAGGTGATAGATGAGGTGATCTTGACCGTGATGCGCTCACCCGGCTCCTATACCAGGGAAGATATCGTGGAGATAAACTGCCATGCCGGGATAGTGGCAACGCGCCGGGTGCTGGAGCTGGTTTTGGCGCATGGCTGCCGCCTGGCAGAGCCGGGAGAGTTCACCCAGCGCGCTTTCTTAAACGGCAGGATCGACCTGGCGCAGGCTGAGGCAGTGCTGGATATCATCCGCGCAAAGACCGACTCCGCGCTGAAAATAGGGATAAGGCAGTTAGAGGGGCTCCTTTCCCGGGAGATCAGGAGGACGAGGGAGGCTCTTTTGGAGGCGCTTTCTCTCCTTGAGGCAAATATTGATTTTCCGGAGGAGGATCCGGGGAGGTTTGAATCTGGGCGGATCAGGCAGGGGCTGGTTGCGGCTGATGAAAAGTTAAAGGGCCTCCTGGAAAGCTCAAAGAGCGGACGGGTTTTTCGCGAAGGGATACATGTAGTCATCTGCGGAAAGCCGAATGTCGGGAAATCCTCGCTTTTGAACGCTCTGCTAAAGTATGAGCGCTCTATTGTCACTCCGGTCGCCGGCACCACGCGCGACACCGTCGAGGAGATCATCGATATCAAGGGCATACCGGTAAGGATCGTGGATACGGCAGGATTGCTTAAGCCGCGCGGCGTGGTGGAGAAGAAGGCGGTAGAGCGCTCAAAAGAGCAGATTGACCGGGCGGATCTTGCGCTTATCCTTTTTGACGGAAGCAGGAGGATTACCGGAGAAGACCGGCTGTTGATCTCCAAGTTAAAAAATAAGAACGTCATCGCGGTGATCAATAAGATAGACCTGAAACAGAGGATCGAAGAGCCCTGGATCCGCAAGACCTTCAAGTTTACGGTCGGCCTCTCAGCCAAAATCCCCAGAAACATCCATCTTCTGGAAGACGCTATCTCAGGGCTGATTTTTGACGGCAGTGTCTGCTCGGGCGAACCGCTTATGATCGCCAACCTCCGGCACGTAAATGCCCTTAGGGGGGCGCAAATTCTTATTGCGCAAGCCCTGGATTCATTAGATAATAAGTTATCCTCGGAGTTTATCGCCCAGGACGTGAAAGAGGCATTAGTCAAATTGGACGAACTGCTGGGGATGCGTTTTTCCGAGGATCTGCTGGATAGGATCTTCGGCGAGTTCTGCATAGGAAAATAATCCGTGAATACCAAGAAGATCGAAAAGGCGGTAAAGGAGATCCTGGAGGCGATCGGAGAGAATCCGAGGAGAAAAGACCTCTTGGAGACGCCCAAGCGCGTGGCCCAGATGTACGAAGAGGTCTTTGCCGGCATTGCCCAGGACCCCGAAGAAGAACTGGAAGTAGTCTTAGACCAGAAGCACAACGAGATCATCCTGCTTAAGGGTATACCTTTATATAGCGTCTGCGAACACCATCTTTTGCCTTTTATCGGACGCGCGCACATCGCCTATATCCCCAAGAACGGCCGGGTCACTGGCTTAAGCAAACTGGCGCGGGTGGTGGATGTCCTCTCGCGCAGATTGCAGGTCCAGGAGAGGCTGACTACCCAGATCGCCGAGATCATCATGTCCAAATTAAGACCGCTCGGGGTAATGGTGGTCATTGAAGCGGAGCACCTTTGCATGTCCATGCGCGGGGTGAAAAAACCCGGGACCCTTACGGTGACTTCGGCGGTAAGAGGGATCTTTAAGGAAAACGAGAAGACGCGCTCTGAGACACTGGCTTTGATCAGGTCGTAGGTAAAAAGGAGAGTCAAGCGATGAAGAAGGCCGTAATTTTATGCTTACTGGCGATCTTTCTTTCCGGTTGCGCCACTTATAGATTCAAACAGGGGCTTGCGCCTTACAGCGGAGGTTATGTGGTGGTCCGGGACGGCACGGTGATACCGGAATATACCTTCGGTAAGGACAAGACCGTGCCTGCCGATCTTAAGCTGGCAGAGGAGCGTTTCCGCCGGCGCAAGGAGATGGTCGAGTATTATTACGAGAAGATGGGTACGGTCAGCAACCGGGTCAAAGAGACCTTGGTGGATTATCCGGTGAATATGGGAAAGCTGGTCACCGGCATATTCCGGTTACCTTTTATTGCCCGCTCAGAATATAAATACGAGCATGACCCGAAATACCGCGAGATGATCGATAAGAAGGAAGAAGAGCGGCAGGCGAAGGAAAGAGAGCGGGTCAAGAAATACCAGGCCTGGCTTGATGAGTACATCCAGAAGGACCTTGAGCTTGAAGACAGACTTACGGAACTTAAACCTAAACTTAAAGAAGCGGCTGCGGCGGCAACTCCGGAAAAACCGCCCGTTGCGCAAGAATCTCCCCTGCAGCAATTAGCCTCCGCTGAAGTTACTGCGGCTTCACCCGAAGGGGCAGCCGAAAAAAAAGAGGCGGTAGCAACGGCTTTAGAGGAGGCGGAAAAGGCAGAAACGCCTCCGGCCGCAGAGGCGGCAGTTGAACCGGTAAAGCAGGAGGTAAAACCTGCTCCCGCAAAAAAATCAGGCGGACTCTTTAAATGGAAGGTCTTTTCCAAAAAAGAAAAACCGGCGCAGAAGGAAAAAAAGATTTATCCCGACGAAGAGGGCCGCGCCAGGCTCCTTGAGCCTAAAGTCCTGATCCTGGCCAGGCCCGTAAGAGGCGTCTCGCCCTTGAAGGTGCGCTTCTGGGGGACAAAATCTTACAGCCCGGGAGCCAGGATAGTGGATTATTCCTGGGATTTCGGCGACGGGGATACTTCGTCGCTAGCCAACCCGCGGAATACTTTTTACAGCGCTTCGTTTGAGCCCAGAAAATTTACGGTGAACCTTACGGTCACTGATAGCCGGGGAAAGACCGCGACCAGTAGCATAGATATCGTGATTCTGAATAAATAGGACTGTTGTCTCTGATGAAAAGGGGGGAGAGATGTCAAAGAGGATCTTAGCACTGACAATGGCGCTACTAATGTTTACGGCAGTGACTGTCTTTGCCGCTGAACCCGTGAAAGTTCAGAATGCGGGTACAAAATTCGGAAGAGGCTTCACCAATCTCATGGGCTGCTGGCTGGAGTTTCCTAAACAGGTGATCCTGGTCTCTAAAGAAGGCAACCTCTTCCAGGGCCTGACTTACGGCCTGGTCAAAGGCATAGGCATGGGTTTCTTCCGCCTGGCCGACGGCGTATTTGAGATCACTACCTGCGCGATACCGCCTTATGACAAGGTCCTGGTCGAGCCGGAGTTTGTTTTTGAAGGCTGGTAAAAAGCGTAAGGATCCCTACCACTGTCTATCCAAACTCCTGTATTGCACCGCTTCACAGATGTGCTCTGCTAGAATAATCTCCTCCCCCGCCAGATCCGCAATGGTGCGGGATACCTTCGATACCTTATCATAGGCCCTTGCCGATAATCCCAGCTCTGTCATGGCCTTCTTCAGCAGTTCTTTTGCTTCTTCGTGCATCAGGCAGTATTTTTTGATCAATTTTGTGTTCATCTGGGCGTTATAAAATATTTCTCCGGTCTGGAAGCGCTCTCTCTGGATTAAGCGCACTCTTTCCACGCGCTCCTTGATCGAACTTGAAGGTTCTGCGTCTTTTGTCTCGGCAAGCTCCTTGTACTTTATAGCCGGCACCTCGATGTGGATGTCGATGCGGTCTAAAAGGGGGCCTGAGATCCTGTCCGTGTAATTCTGGATCTTCGTGGTCGTGCACCTGCAGGCCCTCTTCGGATCGGTATAATAGCCGCAGGGGCAAGCATA
>Ga0194125_10002971_pt1 | contig 27743 bp, 29 predicted proteins | sample TA2KigC250mmetaG_FD_148626 | JGI IMG/M metagenome (GOLD analysis project Ga0194125, IMG submission 148626) | Freshwater microbial communities from Lake Tanganyika, Tanzania - TA2015034 Kigoma Deep Cast 250m | ecosystem: Environmental > Aquatic > Freshwater > Lake | place: Tanzania: Lake... | reverse complement strand
AAGTCACGCCCGCGGCGAGAATGTAAGATTCCGATGTAAAGCGGAACAGTTCTCAGTGAAGCGGGAACCAAATGCCAATTAGGATTGTCCTAAAAGGGTAAATTTTGGAAAACGGCTTACCTAATGAGAACTACTGGAGATACCCAGATGTCAATTGGGAAAACATATTTTCGGCGAGTATCAACAAATACTTGATGGTGAATCTTTATATTCAACTTCTCTATGACAAGGAAATCGATTCCGATGCACGGTTCAAGCAAACCCTGTCTTTGGGGGTGACATACAAGCTGCTTTAATAAAGCTGGTCAATTTTTGAACTAATGCGAGTTTTTCACTTAGAACAGGAAAGAAAACAGCCGTTCTATCGAAAAGCTCGCAAGCCTGCCATTTCTAAGCGCAGAGACTTTCGGTTGACTAATGCCCAAAATCCTGGCTGCCTCAACCTGTGTAAGTCCGCGTTCATCGATAATGTCGTATATCATCAAGGCAAGTTGCGCTTTGGCTAATCTCTCTTCTGGATTGGGAAGTCCCAAATCCTTGAAAACATTACCGCTGCTTTCTTCATATTCAATTTTTGTCTTACTTTCTTCCATAGTGTTTCTTATGATGGAACAAAAAGAAAAGTTTGGTTACGACGAGGAACGAACCATCAAGGAATACCATCCCTGTCGGTGTGGAACGGGGCGTGATACGTTCAAACGTTGTAAGCGAAGGCAAATAAAAAACTCCCGTTCCGTCGGTTCTAATACTTGTCGTGTTGGATTATCGGCTGTTAGGGGTTGTATCTCTCCAAGCAGCTCATTTTTAAGATGAAACCGAAGTCTTGTGACTTCGGCTACGGATGGCTCAACTTTTACCAATCGGCTTTCAAGTTCTGCAACTCGTTTTTTGAGACTTCGCTTTGCCATTTGCTCACCTCCACGGTAATGAATTTTTTGCTTCATGCCTCTCTTTCCAGAAACTTAACTATCAACTTTGCAAACCTATAGAAATCTCCAAGATTTTCCGTCAAAGCGGCGTATACTTTTGTTTGGTCTAATTCAGCGTACATGTGAACCAGCTGTGTTTACGAAGTAAACCAGTCCTCACATTCCGAAATCTTGTGATAGTACAGGTGTACCCACAGAGGGTACACCATCTACTCTTTACTTATTCCCTAGTACAGGTCGGCGCAAATCTTTGACCCTATTATTGGGCTAACGGATTTTAGGCTAGCGGATAAAAAAAGAAAAAATCCGTTAGCCATAAATCCGTTAGCTAAACATAAGAAAAGGGGGTTAAGAACTTCTGCTGACGTGTACTAGTGTTTCTTTTGATCAAACTTTTCTTTTTAAAAGAAAAGTTTGGTTACGCCAATCCTGCTTCGCGCCAGATTTTGTCAAGCATCTCGCTGACAGTGCGCGCCGCTTCTTTTGGAGCCATGTCGTTTAATTTCTTGCTAAACGGTTCAGGCGTGACAGGGCCATCATAACCACTGTCATTCAGAATGCGTATTATCTCCGGCAATGGAATGACGCCGGTTTCACCAGGCAGGGCGCGGATATTATCTATCTGGGCATCGGTGTCGATTCCCGCTGGCGCATCGTTAATATGTACATATACAACATCCTCTTTCGACAACTGCTTCAAATCATCAAGTGTCGCGTGCGCCGTATAACAATGCCAGACATCCAGCAACAGCCCAATGTTGCTCGTCCCAATCGCCGCGCCTAACGCAAGCATCGCATCCATCGTGTAAAGAAATCCATATTTATGTGGCGCGCGGCTTGTGCGCGGACCGATGAATTCCAAACCAAGAGAATGTCCGTAATCCTTGAGAATTTCCGCCGGCGGACGCAGACGCTTTACATGAAAATCCCAATTCTCTTTGAATGGAAGTTTGTCATCCCATCCCAAAACAACAGTAATGCATCGATGACATCCAAGGTCAGCGGCGAATTTAGCTGTTTCTGGGAGTTTGGACAAACCTTCGTAGTATGCGGCGTCATCGCCGCGCCAGTTGACGGGTAACCCCCAGCCGCCCATTTTAACGCCCGCTTTCGCAAAAAGCTCTTTCACATATTCCACCGAATGCTCCTTGACAAGTTGTCGGGCTTCACCGAGATTTGGGTCTAAACCTCCATATCCAGTGGCTTTCGCCAATTCTAATCCTTCCAACATCGTGGCGCGAATACCAATCGCGCCTGGGCTTAGGTTTTTATACATCTTATGTTTCCTCCTTTAAATATTCGGCATGTTTCAGAAAATAGTTTACATTTGATGCGTGAAACGTGATGCGTGATGCGTGATACGTAATATGAGTTTTTATCACTCATCACGTTTCACGTTTCACGTACAACTAATTTTTGAGAAAATTTGAAACATGCCTATTCATCAATAAGCACTTTTCGCGGCTTGCTTTCAGCATTTCCAGAATATTTTGAGGGTTATATCCACATTCTGCCATAATAATACGCCTTATTCTGCGTATTTCTGCAATAGTAGGATGCTCCTTCATGTTATCTCCCCGCTTTCTGTAAAAAAGATAACAGATTTCCAGTAAAAACGCAAGATTTTTTCTTGACAAACAGGCGTTTATGAGATATAAAAATTTATATTTATTAGTGAAACGTAAAACGTGAAACGTGAAACTTAGGATATCATCACGTATCACGCATCACGTATCACGTATCACGCATCACGGAATCAAATTTTGCATTGAACAGTGCGGAATGCAGGAAATATAAAACTTTTGGTTTACAAACATGAACGAATTCAAAAAAATTTTAGATACCATAAAACGCCCCCTTAATTTAGAAGTCAAAGGCGGCTGCAAGGACCAATCCGTTGACGGTGGGCTTGAAAATTATGTTTCAATGTGGAGCGATAAAGCGCGTGCGCGTTCTCTAAATATGTCGGAGATGAGGGTTTTAAGTGAATTAAACAACCTTTTTGAAAATTACTCTAATCTCTCGCCTATCGAACGGCTCAATCGAATTCAAGATACAACGAAGCTTATAGATTCTCCACCGGAAGAGTTGATACTTTTTACTTCTCAAAGTAAGACAGACATCAACTCTTCAGAGAACACACCATTTCTCGAACCCACCACCGATTCCGAATTGCAAGAAGTTGACATCATTAGCGATACGGAAGTTTCAGATGACATCGGCATGCTGAAATTTCTTGGGACTTCTGTTCAATACGTTCGCGGCATTGGGCCGCGGCGTGCGGCCATATTACGAGAAGTGGGAGTCGAGACGCTAAACGATTTGCTCGAATATTATCCGCGCGATTATTTAGATAGGCGAAATTTCAAGCAGATTTATCAAGTCGGGCGTTCTGGCGATTATGAGACGATTCAGGGTAAAGTTGTCAATATAGTGGATTTTCTCCCACAACGCCGAGGCGCACCGAAAGTTTGTAAATTCATGGTCTACGATGAAACCGCCGTTGCCGCGCTTGTTGCCTTCGGTAAGCGCGGAGGTTATTTGCAAACTCTTTTGAAAGTTGGCACTGAACTGGTCGTAAGTGGGAAATTCAAACGAAATTACAATGAAATTCAGACGACCGATTTTGAATATGAAATGCTTTCTAACGAAGATGTCGAACTTATCCATACGGGCAGGATTGTGCCGAAATATCCGCTGACGTCGAAGTTGAATCAGCGCGGCATTCGCAACTGGATTAAGACTGCTTTAGATGAATACGGCGATAGCATTCCGGAAGTTCTGCCGTTGGAGATTCGACAACAGTTGAATCTCATGGATAGACGCACAGCGGTGAAACAGATTCATTTTCCCGATTCGCACCAGTTGGCGCAAGCAGCGCGCATGCGTCTTGCCCACGACGAACTGTTCTTCCTTGAATTGGGATTAGCCTTGCGCAAAAAGCTCTGGGAACTTCAGGAACAAGGCATCGCCTTCAAAACTGATAGCATACTCCTTGATAGATTTCTTTTTCTCTTGCCTTTTGAACTGACTGATGCTCAAAAACGGGTATTCAAGGAACTGAGAGCAGACATGGCAAGCCCACGCCCGATGAACCGGCTGTTGCAGGGAGACGTCGGTTCCGGTAAAACAGTGGTGGCGGCGATGTTGTTGACGATAGCCATTGACAACGGCTATCAAGGCGCACTTATGGCGCCGACGGAAATTCTCGCGGAACAACACTATCATACATTGAACAGTTTGCTTACCCCCTTGGGTCTCAATATTATCTTGCTAAAAGGCGACATGCCGAAAAGAGAGAAAGATGAAGCTTATGAATCGATTAAAAATGGAAATGCGCATATTGCAGTAGGCACTCACGCGTTGATTCAAGAAGGCGTCGAATTTAACAAACTCGGCTTCGTTATCATAGATGAACAGCATCGCTTTGGCGTGATGCAACGCAAAACGCTCAGGAGCAAAGGCGTGATGCCGGACGTACTGGTAATGACCGCCACGCCCATTCCGCGCACTTTAGCGCTCACAGTCTACGGCGATTTGAATGTTTCGACCATCGACGAACTTCCTCCCGGACGGCAAAAAGTCGATACCCGCTGGGTGCCTGAAGATAAACGCCAGGAGATGTATCAATTCATCGAAGAGCAAATCGAAAAAGGACGGCAGGCGTACCTTGTCTATCCATTAGTCGAGGAATCCGAAAAATTGGAGGATATCAAAGCAGCGACTGAGATGGCGGAACATTTTCAAAACGATATCTTTCCGCATCTGAAAGTCGGGCTGATACATGGACGGATGAGGTCAGTTGAAAAACAGGACATCATGCAAAGTTTCAAAAATGGCGAGATTCATATCCTCGTTTCGACTACTGTAATCGAAGTAGGCATCGACGTGCCGAACGCGTCCATCATGCTGATAGAACATGCCGAACGATTTGGGCTTGCGCAACTGCACCAACTGCGCGGTCGCGTCGGTAGAAGCAGTCACAAATCCTACTGCCTTTTAATAGCCGACCCCAAAAACGAAGACGCGCTCCGACGAGTTAAAGTGATGGTGCGAACCAACGACGGCTTCAAAATCGCCGAAGAGGATTTGCTCATTCGTGGGCCTGGAGAGTTTTTTGGCACACGTCAAGCAGGCATGCCCGACCTGAAGGTTGCCGATATCGAAAAAGATACGCAACTGCTGGAGCAAGCCCGCGCCGAGGCATTTAAGCTGATGGAATCCGACCCCGCTCTCAAAGACCCAAAACATCAGATATTGAAAGCAGTGTTGAAGACGAAATGGCAGGAAAATTTTGACATGGTGTCGATTGGATAAAACTTGGAATCTTTTGATATCATCACGACACTTGCAAATTTCGAGGATTATGGTATGAATATCAAAGGTTTCGTTTGGCTAGATGATATTGTGGAGAAGATTCAATGGAAGCATGGTGTATTCCAGGTGGAGGTTGAGGAGGTTTTCAGGAATGTTCCCAAATTCAAGTTTGGCAAAAGGGGCAGTTATAACGGTGAGAATTTATATTATTGCTTTGGTAGAACGGATGCTGGACGATACCTTTTTATTGTTTTTATCTACAAGAAGTCAAAGGAAGCACTTATTCTTAGTGCAAGGGATATGACAAGGAGTGAGAGAAGAACTTATGAGAAAATGTAATTCTATTCCGGATTTTAACAGCATAGATGAATTAATGGATTTTTGGGATACTCATGAATTTGTCGATTATCTCGAAGATATGGAAGATGTTGAATTTAAAGTAGATTTACGTCGGAACAGAAATTATGTAAGAATTGATGAAAATATAATAAAAAAGATTCAACAAGTTGCAAGAGAAAAGGGCATTCCTTATAGACGATTAATCAATCAGTGGCTTAATGAAAAGGTCGCTATGTCTTGATTGTTAGAGGAAATCCTGATTAGTGGAAATAAAGAACCTTGAAAAGGTTTTTTTTTCAAGAATCTGCTCGTGGTAAATCACGGGTGGGGACGGATCGAAGCCGTAGCCGAAGTCGTGAGACTTAGGGCTGCCCGAATTTTGGCAAATTCGGCTACCAGAAAGGAGAAAAAACAATGAAGATAAAAATTTCGACACCTAAAATTATGAGGTCGGTTTTCGGCCTGTTCTTAGTAATGTCATTGCTTTGTGGTTTTTTAATATGCTCCGCAATGGCGCAACAGTTGAAGTGGAAGTTTAAAACTTTTGACGTGGCGAATTCTTCCCCAGCGATAGGTTCGGATGGCACGATTTATTTTGGGTCATACGATGGCTACCTTTATGCCATCAATCCCGATGGGACAGAGAAGTGGAAGGTTCAACGTGGAAGTGATAGCTCCCCAGCGATAGGTTCTGATGGCACGATTTATGTTGGTCTTTGTGCCATAAATCCCGATGGGACTCGGAAATGGATGTTTCAAGCTACTGGTCTTTATGTGTCTTCCTCAGCGATAGGTTTTGATGGTACGATTTATGTGGGGTCAGATGATCACAACCTTTATGCCATAAATCCCGATGGGACAGAGAAGTGGAAGTTTCAAACTGGTGACCGTGTGTCTTCTTCCCCAGCGATAGGTTCGGATGGCACGATTTATGTTGGGCCACGGGATAAATATCTTTATGCTGTAAATCCCAATGGGACAGAGAAGTGGAAGTTTTAAACTGGTGGGTTGGTGAATTCTTCCCCAGCGATAGATTTTGATGGCACGATTTATTTTGGGTCAAACGATGGCTATTTTTATGCTGTAACTCCCGAGGGGACGCTGAAGTGGAAGTTTCAAACTGGTAGTGACTGGACGATTACTCCTTCTTCCCCAGCGATAGGTTCTGATGGCACCATTTATGTTGAGTCACAATCTCAGGTAGGCATATTTACCAATTACTACCTTTGTGCCATAAATCCCGATGGGACAGAGAAGTGGAAGTGGAAGTTTCAAACTGGTGACCGTGTGTCTTCTACTCCAGCGATAGGTTCGGATGGCACGATTTATTTTGGGTCAGACGGTGTTCTTGACGAGGGCTTTTTTTATGCCATAAATCCCGATGGGACAGAGAAGTGGAAGTTTAGAACTAGAGGTTGGCATTCTTCCCCAGCGATAGGTTCTGATGGCACCATTTATGCAAGCGGTTCTGAGGGCACTATTTCTGCTGCAATCGATTACTACCTTTATGCCTTAGGTTCCGACAGCAGGGGACTGGCTGATAGTAATTGGCCGAAATTTCGGCGCGACAATCAAAACACTGGAAGAGTGTCTATTCCTCAGCTCGACATCTCCGTCACACCTACTTCCTACGATTATGGCAGTGTTAATGTGGGTGAGAACAAAGACAATACCTTCGTAGTGAAGAACGAGGGCACTGCGCTCCTTGCCGTAAATAGCACCACATTGGAAGGTACTGATAAATCTGAATTTAGTATTCAAAGTGGCGGCGGCGCCTTTGATTTGAACCCAGGCTCAACCCGAAATGTCGTTGTGCGCTTTTCGCCTAAGTCTGCTGGCACCAAGAACGCCACGCTACGCATTGCCAGCAATGACCCTGATGAAAATCCCAAAGATGTAACTCTAAGCGGTAATGGTACAAGTGGTACAGGTAGGTCTTTTAAGCTGAACCTACAAGCCGGCGTCAACCTTATCTCTGTCCCGCTAAAGCCAAAAGAACAATGGCAATTAAGCGATTTAGCGGCGCACATCGGCCCAAACTTGAATATGGTAATCAGATATGATACTGCGTTGGGAAAGTTTGTTACATACATGCCAACTTTTCCAATGGATTCCCCGGCTGATGTAGTGGTCAAGGGAAGCGATGGATATATAGTCGTGATGAAGAAAGCAACAAGTGTTACATTCACCGGTACAGCCTGGGATGGTAAAATATCCCTTTCAGCAGGGATTAACACGACTTCTGTGCCTTTGAAATCAGAAACAGAATGGCGATTGAGCGACTTAGCAACATATATCGGCAAGAATGTGAATATGATAATCTGGTATGACACAGCTTTAGGAAAGTTTGTAACCTGGATGCCTACCTTTCCCGTGACTTCACCGGCAAATAAGATTGTTAATGGTGGTGAAGGGTACATCGTCGTAATGAAAACCGCTGTTGATGTTACTTTCAAGGGAAAAGCGTGGGAGAACGTAGCTCCTGCCGCGCCTCCATTGATGCTTAATTTAGCAGATAATAACTTCACCACTACCCCCTTGTTGGTGATAGAGGGTGTTGTCGCCGGGGAAAACATAGGTTCAGTCCTAAACGGAATAAATGTGACAGTGAATAATCTCAGCACCAAGGCAAATATGGCAGATGTGACAGGAGTAATAACAGAAGATGGCCGCTTTGTGGCAACCTTTGTGGACTTAGGAAGCAACTGCGCGGCGCGGGTAGGTGATGTGCTTGAGATAACTGTTTTTAATTCTACAGGAGAATTTTCTTCTGAGATGATCGAGCATATAGTGACAGAGAATGATATTCAAAATAGGAGGATTTGGTTGGGAAGCGTGTTAATTTCACCAATTCCCCAAAAGAATGCGTTGCTTCAAAACTATCCGAATCCATTTAACCCAGAGACGTGGATTCCATATCAACTGAAGGAATCCGCAACTGTTGTAATTCGCATCTACAATGTCTCAGGACAATTAGTGCGTCTCCTTGACATCGGGCATCGTCAGGCTGGTTTTTACGTTGATAAGATGAAGGCAGCATATTGGGATGGACGTAACGAATCAGGCGAGCGCGTTGCGAGCGGCGTGTACTTCTACCAATTAGAGGCAGGGAACTTTTTTGCTGTGAGGAAGCTGACAATCATCAAGTAGCAAGACAAACGCGCATGAAAAAAGTTTGTGATTATATTGCGATGTTAGAAACCAAGTTTTTCTCAAAAACTTGGTTTCTATATAAAAACCCACTGTTTGCAAGAAAAAGATCAAAGACCATAGCTCCCCGCCGCCAACTGCAACGACTGGTTAGGCGAAACCAACTATCGAAGCAAAGTAATTCCCATCATTATAAAATGCTGGTCGAAAGCAAAAGCCTCAGAAATTTTATACATCTGACAAACGGCAAAACTTGTGCAATCTGTAAATGATACCTTTGCAGAATCGTATTGGCGAAAAAGCTTCTTCGCTTCGTGAAAAAGTGTTTCATCGATTCTTATGACGGTTAAAACACCCGTTTCTTCAGCGCGTTCAATAAAGTCCAAAAACCTAACGGCTACCGAGTGACTCAAGTCATATCTTAACCGCGTTACAGTCTCATCAACTAAATAATCTGTCGTTGCCAGTCGCTCTTTCCGACGCTTCAATCGTGTGTAAATTCCCACAGCGTCGCCGTGATGTTGGTCTTTCCTATCTGCAAGGGCAATCCAGGCACTTGTATCGACGAATATCATTTTTGCGGCCTCGTTTCATAGATGATTGCATCATGATTGATAGAAGCATCCGTTCGACTGGATTCGCAGAATCCAAGCAACTCATCAAGAATAGCATATCCTTCTTCAAGTTTGTTGTGCTCAATAATTTCGACTTCAATTAGGATTTTATCTTCCTTTATTTTTTCAAGAGCTTCATTGAATGGAATTAGGAACCCATTTTCGACTTTTATTGCTTCAACTTTCATTTTAGACCTCCATTTGCGCACTTGTTTTTAACATGAGCCAAATTTCGGGTGCTCACCATCTTAATACGTTGTTTATAACGTGAATGGCGCCTCACCCCCCTTATCCCCCTCTCCAAAAGCTTTTGGAGAGGGGGGAAGTGGGGGTGAGGTGCAAAACCAAAGTAATAAATGGTGAGCATCCAAATTTCTAATCTGGCCAAAAATCATTACTAATCGCTTGTTGGAAAGAATATGGACAGGTTTTAGGAAAATCTGTTTCATCTATGCCGGTTTCTTTCGCAGCTATAAGTACCGCATCTTCGTAAGCTTCAGCGAACATCTGTATATGGTCTTGTTTCAGGCTAGGACTGTCTTTAAGCAGTGATATCACTTTCCTGCGCTGCTCCTTAATTGTATATTCCCAGCTCCTGGAGCGAAGCCCAGGCTGAAATTTCCATTTTAATAAATGTGCAACTAATACTGCCAGCCGATTGATTAACTGTCGTTTTTCGCTTCTTCCCATACTCTCCAGTTCCTCAGCAATATTTTCTATGTCTATCTCCGATAGCTTTCCCTGTCGCATCAATTCAGCGTTTTTTATCGTCCATGCGTAAAAGTCTTTTTCGTAAAGATTGGTGTTCATCTCAAATTTTTCCATTTATTCCTATTGAACTAATATCTAAAATTTGCTAAAATTATAGCATAACAAAACAACGGAATCAAGAATATAATTCAGGGAGTCTATGTTTTGACGCATTTAAGGAGAATATACATGAAAGTTTTATTAGTAATCGGTTTATCCAACGAACAAATCGAACATATTAAAGCGGTTTCTGACCAGATTAAAGTAGTTATACCAAAATCGCGCGCGGAACAACTCGCCGAGGTTGTTGATGCTGATGTCATCTTCGGTGGATTTAGTCACGAGATGTTTCAACGGGCGAAGAAATTGAAATTAGTTCAGGTCGGCAGCGCCGGTGTCAATGGGTTATTGTTCCCAGAATTTGTGGAGAGCGATATCATTTTAGCGAGCGCCAAAGGTTATGTCGGGACGCATCTTGCTGACCAAACATGGGCGCTGTTGTTAGGCTTGCTGCGCGGCATCGGACGCGCTGTCCGTGAGCGAACATGGGACAATAGAATGTCTATCCGTGATGCAACCTGGGAGCTTGGAGGCAGAACTCTGGGGATTGTCGGCTTAGGCGGCACAGGTATTGAAGTCGCTAAACGTTCCATCGGTTTCGGCATGCGTGTCATCGCCGTTGACCCTGAAGATATCGAAAAACCTGAGTTTGTGGATGAAGTGTGGAAGATGGATAGATTCTACGATTTATTGGAACAGTCCGATGTCGTTGCCATCTGCGCTCCATTGACGAAAGAAACGCAGGGCATGTTTGACCTTGAGGCATTCCATCACATGAAACAACATGCGCTTCTGATTAATGTGACGCGCGGCAAGATTGTCGATGGCCCATCGTTGTTGCAAGCCTTAGAAGCAGGGCTAATCGGCGGCGCAGGATTGGATGTAACGCCCGAAGAACCTCTGCCGCAGGATAGTCCGCTGTGGGATATGAAAAACGTCATTATAACGCCTCACGTCGCAGGTGGGTCGCCGCTACGAATGGATAGGGCTGTTGACCAGTTTTGTGAGAATTTGAGACGTTTGATAACTGGAGAGTCACTTATTGGTGTGATTAATAAACGGAAGGGGTATTAAAAACGTAAAACGTGAAACGTGAAACGTGATTATATAATTCACGCATCACGTATCACGTTTCATGCTTCAGTTGAAGGGGTGAAAAGAATGTATTTCAAAATTTTATTCATTCTACTGCTCTTCGTTTTAATAGGCTGTCAATCAACTCTCAAAGAACAACTTCTCAAGCCGCCGCCGGAAGTAATCAACTTTGCTTTAGCTACTCGCGGTGCGACAACCGAATCGCCGGATAACAATCCTCCACACCTACCGGAAGAAGTCATTGATGGTGATACTTCCTCAGATACCTGGGACGAAGGGAGCGGCTGGGCAGGTAGTCTTGACCACTTGAAGTCCGATGAAATTCGGAAGCGTTCTTATGTTCAGATTAACTTACCTGAAAAAAAGGAAATCAAACGTATTGTAGTTTACACTATCAACTCAAAAAAGTATCCGGCGAAGAAATATGGTCTAAAGAACTACCGGCTCGAATACTGGCACGGCACCAGTTGGGGACTGATTCCAACGGGCAACCAGGTGGACATACAATATACTGTGCGAGAGAATACCGCGGGCAAAAATGTCCATGATATTAACGGTCGCTTGATTACGGATAAGATTCGCTTAGTGCCTATCTCTTCTAATGACACCAAACGAAGCTATGAATTAACTGCCTTCGGTGGGCGGGCATTGTACAACATCGAGGGTGTTGCAAGAGTCATGGAGATTCAGGTGTGGGGTTATGATTTACCAACAGGCGAAGCCGCGCCAAAGCTCACGAAGTTGTTAGCGCCGCAGGGTAAACCAGAACCATCTGATGAAATGTTAATTCGAGAAGCGCTGAATACCTACGAAATCGGCTACGAGAGTGAGGATTTAGAAAAAGTCATGTCCTGTTTCTCGCAGAATTACTATTCTAATGGGCGAGGCTATGCGGATATTCGCAGTAAAGCCTTTGATTTCTTCCAACAAAATGATAACATCGATTTAACTATAAGTAATCTGAATATGTATACAAATGTTATTGATGGTACAATTATCGCCAATGCCATCCTAACGCTACAGTATACTCCCGTAGAAAGCCAACAGCCCAAACAGGTCACATGGAAATTTGCCTTAACGTTTGCGCGCGAGAATGACAAGTGGAAAGTAATAAGCGCGGATTAGGTAGTTTTCAAAAGTTTTCCAAACTTTTGAAAACGTGAGTGGTGAGTAGTGAGTGGTAAGTTTACTAATCTCTGTTCCAAATAACTGGACAACTGAAGGTTAGTAAAGAATGGTAAGTGTACTTACAATTTCAACCCATTCCTAAATCGAAATTTTTCAAAATTTCACAAAATGGTTCATAGAAATTCCTCAGTGTTTCTTTTGATCAAACTTTTCTTTCTAAAAGAAAAGTTTGGATTTTTTTATTGAATTTTTATTGGTATATTTGGTATAATTCATGTTTGGCATAATTTGACTTTGGTAAATTAAAATGGGATGCAGGTGTAGCCCAACTTTCTAAGTTGGCCGGCAGAGGGTATCATTCGTTCAAACCAAGATAGAATCTTGGGCTACAATGCAATCTACCAAAGTCAAGATAATATTCCACCAATAATCTTATGCCAGAAAGTTATAAAGCAACAATGGAGGTGTTAAAGTGAAAGTTACGGTTGACGAAGATCTTTGCACTGCATGTGGACTATGCGTCAATACATGCCCCGAGGTTTTTGATTTAGGAGACGATGATGATGTCGCCCAGGTCAAAATGGACGTCGTTCCCGAAGAGTTCGAAGAGCTTTGCGAACAAGCGGCAGACGAATGTCCTTCTGAAGCTATAATAATTGAGGACTAAAACAGCTTTGTTGCTTGTTTTACTCTCGACTTATCGCGCAGAGGTCGAAATCAAAGAGGTTTATTTTGACCTCTGGCGAAAAATATAAAATAGTCATTCAGAAACCAGGTTTGAAAAAACCTGGTTTCTGTGGACATGGTTCAAATTTGCGCCAAAATTAGTTGACACTCACCCTTACCAAAGGTGTGGCACTGGCAGCTAGTGGTTCATTTTTTAATTCCGTATAGGGTAGTCGGAGTGCCAAAATCCCCCCTCTCCCCTCTTTACGAAAGGACATCCCCCTTTAAAAAAGGGGGGTAGGGGGGATTTCGTAATTTGAAATCCTATACGAATTTACGAAACGAACCAATAGTTCCTAGATCGAAAGGAGTTTAGGTATGTTTAGAAAAAAAATTGGGCTATTCATTTGTATTCTCACTGTTTTTGTTCTTGCCTCTGCCTCTATAGCTGATTGCCTATGGACTGAATTCTATGCATACTTATCAGGCATAGAGAACCTTGATGATCTTTACTTCAATGGAGTATGCTGGACAGCGAAAGGGCATGTTGAAGGAGGAGACATGACTTTCAATGTTGATGGTAAGGAAATAGAGGCTAAATTTGATTTTTATTTCACTACTATCTATATTAAAGATCGTGACCCAGAACAGCCACCAACACATCTTGAAGACTCAATCAATTATGGCACTTTCGCTATGTATAATGAATAAGGTGCTTTCTATGGCATATTTCTCGGTAAAGGATTTTCTGGTAGACTCTGGAGTACAAAAGCTGAAGGGAACTGGGAAGGCCAAAAAATCCAAGGGGAATATACAATCTTGAGTTTACCAGGGGCAGAATTGTTCGAAGCGGAATTAAACGGATGGTGGAAGAACTTTGATGATTAAATTTAGTGAGTTGTACTAGCTGCCAGTGCCACAGGGGGGGTGTGGAAAGGGGGGAAAGGAAGTAAAGGAAGGAAAGGGGGAATATTCTTTTTCTTCCTTTACTTCCCTTCCTTTCTTTCCTTCCGCCAAAATGTCAACTATTTTCTGAAACATGCCGAATAGTGCCATCAAAATTCAGACGGTAGCCTATCCAAGCATCGCCCCCTTTTGGAATAATGTTCCAACAACCTGTAGTGCAGTTATGATAACCCACCAGATGGCCCAAGGGATGACAGCTTGTTTCCGCGACAGTTGCTTTGCGACGGAAATCCCTACGATTATCAAGGCTATGTTCCACAAGTTGAGAATTTCAATATTGGACAACACGACATTTATGATTTTGCCAACGTTATCTTCTGGCTTAAAAAGTAAGTCTAAGCCCAACTTGGGTTGAGGATTCTCAGTAAAAAAAACGACCATTGTCATTACGATTGCCTTCAGATAGCCTGGGATTCCCGCATATCCTAACACAGATAACAGCGGTTTAAATTCTCCTTCCCCGCCGGCAAGGCCTGCGAAAACATGAATTAGCGCCGTCATTACGAGCCATATCACCAATGGCATAGCCGCAGCGCTGATGATTCCCATGATATAACCAACTGGACGCATGGCATTAATCCTATCTGCTGCCTCCGGTGATTTTTCGACTAATTCGGTGAAGGTTTTATCCAGTGCGATTGGAGTAATTACCGACGCGGCGATAATACTCGTAAGAAGCATCAAGAGAATCGGCGTCAGGTAATCGGGACGTTTCCGAATATCTTCAAAAGTCGCGACTGGATTCGTGATGACACCCGTTAATCTTTTGAACGTGTTTATTTTGGGAGTTTCTTGTTCTTCCATACTTATTTATTCTCCTTGTTCACATAATCATCATTCTGCATCTATCGCCTCGTTTTTGATAGGCGCTTCTACATTTCCTTCTATTTTGTTATCTTGAATGGTAATCCGCGCCGCTTTTTTCCCGACAAATATTCCAAAGCGTTGGGTTTTCTGACCTACAGGGCGTGTATCAGAAATGACATTTCCTCTGATAGTGATGTCCTCGGTTTCACCATCAATGTAGATGCCGCATCCGTTACCACTAACGCCATTATCGTAGATTTGATTATTCTCCAGCAAATTCCGATGCCCGCCAGTGTATTTGGGCTCGTCTCGAAAATAGATGCCATGCTTGTTATTACCAGTTACGATGTTATTGCGCAGGATATTATCGGAATCTTTATGTCCAATTGAGATGCCATACTGGCCGTTATTTTTAAGTTCGTTGCCCTCAAATAATCCATGCCGTACTCGCCAGCAGAGAAACAATCCATCCCCACCGTTATCATAAGCGCGATTGTTTCTCATAATTGGCCTTTGTGAACCGCTACCCGGATGAAGTCCTAAGCTTGCGTTGTTATGCGATACACAATTTTCAACTATGATGTCATTACTTTGTTGAAAGCTGATTCCATCGCCGTTGTAACTATGGGTTACGCAATCTACAAGGTGAACATGATGCGCTCGGTAAAGAAAAATTCCTGCGCCGCGACAACCGTTAAGGTGTTCATTATTTTCCCGGTTGCCATCGACTACTAAATTTTCCAATTTGATATTTTCGACATAGTAACCGCTGATGACCGGAAATGTAGTTTTAGCAAGAGCATTTCGACGAACCATACAATCTGCCAGCAACGGTTTATTGATGCTGAAGACGTTTCCTTCGGAAGCAATGATAGTCGCCACCGTTGTATGAAAACCACCCGCATTGTCATCGTGTACCGTTATTCCTGTCCCGACTTCAAAGCCTGACGCATTCGCCACCGTTACCTGTTCTTCTCCATAATCGCCATCGGTAACAAGCAATGACTTATGACTATCGCACTTCCGCAATACGGTATTTTCTTCCCCAATGACTGTAACATTACTGCGCAGATGCAGAGAATCTTTCATCAAGTAGGTTCCCTGGAGAATTTTCACCGTGCCGCCGCCCAACATGGCGATATAATCCATCGCCGCTTGCAAAGCGCGATTGTCCGAACCTACGATGTCCGCGTCTTTCAAGCCGACGGTTATTGATGTTTTCATTTTACCTCCCTCGTTTATATCCAAAGCAATCGCTGGCAGAACAACCAAAGATAAGACAATTAGAAAATAGCTACTTCCCTTTACCAACATTGCTTATTGCTCCTTTTTAGAATATACATTTCACTATTTCCCAAAATCGTAAAGGATTCCTCTTAACTAATTTTCGATATTAAAGTTGTCATTCTGACCCTTGAACGAAGTGAAGGGGAAGAATCTCCTCGCCTTCGATACGAGAGATCTTTCGCGAAGTTTACCCTTGAGCAAAGCGAAGGGCTCAAGATGACACGAAAATATATAGTTTATTTTTAAAAGTTAGTTCTTTTGATCAAACTTTTCTTTCTAAAGAAAAGTTTGGTTTGCATTCTTTCGTAATCTACGGGAATGGAAGGAATGAGTTATTTTACTTCCCTCCCATCATTTCCTTCCTTTCCCCGCGTTCATTATTCCTCAAAACACTATTTTCTACAAAACTCTTGTTACAATTCTCCTTTTTCTATCATCGTTTCCAAAGGATAATCATAGACTTCCAATGGCAATTCAATTAACGCTCTGTGCCGGGAAGATTCAAAAACTGCAATCAGGACTTCCAATGCTTTTCTTGCTTGCCTTCCGCTCAATATGTGTTCCTTATCCTGCTCAATGCACTCGACAAGTGCCAGAATCTCTAATTTGAAGGGATTGTCGCCATGTAGTTCAGGGACAACCCAATCAGTATCTCCTTTTCGCCGGACACGCACCGCGGGCTGATTTGGGATATTCACTTCAATTCTACCATCTGTGCCGTCGATGTATGCTCGCTGGTAGCCGGGCAGAGAAACCTTGCCTACTTCGATAAACCCACGCACACCGCTTTCAAATTGAAAATATCCGATGGCCGCGTCTTCGATATAGTGTCCATATCGAGTGCGTTTTTGATGTCCGTCCATCTGACCTATCACCCATTTAATCGGCGAATCATTAGCGTAGAATCGCAAGAGGTCAACGTTGTGTGTGCCATCCGAAAGTAAATCCCCGCCGCAGCATCCATGAACACTGATAAGGTTGCCGATTGCGCCTGTTTCGATTAGTTCCTTCGCTTTAACATATTGCGCTTCAAAACGCCGTTGATGACCGATAGCCAACTTGGTATTGGACTTATCGCAAGCATCAATCATTTTGTCCGCTTCGGCTAAATTCACCGTCATCGGTTTTTCACAAAGAATACCCTTCACGCCTGCATTTGCAGTATTGACCACCATTTCTCGATGTAGCGGAGGCCAGGTGCAGATACTTACGATATCCAGATTCTCTTTCGCCAGCATCTGGTTGTAGTCAGTATACAATTTTTCGACATTATATTGAGCCGCGAATTTATTCAGTTGTTCTTGACTTATATCAGCCGCGGCGGCGATAGGCATTTCCGCTGCTGTATATCCATTCGCATGCGCTCTGGATATACCGCCGCATCCAATTACACCAACTCGATATTCTTTTAACATATTGCGCTCCTCATTATTCAAAAATCGAATTTCCGTTTTTACACTGTTCAATCCGCTTGATAAATTTATACCTTCGATTTTCTCTGAAGATTTATCACGTTTCATACTTTACTTTTTTCCTTGTGCTATCACTAAACCCGTGAGAAACCGCATCATATAACGATCAACCACTTTCTCACAGGTTTAGTGATAGCACAATTTTTTAACCTTTTTTAAAAGCAAGAATTTCGTCTAAATTTCTGAAATCCAGTGTTTATAAGGGATAAGCAACATTGGCATGAAAATTGCTAAATTTCATATACAAAGATATTACTATTTATCAAGCAAAAAGGATTGCACAAATTCTTAAAACTGTTTGCGCTTACATCACCGTTGATAGCAACGTTTCAGCCAGTTATCAAACAAAAGTAGGTCCGATGGGAACCTGGGCATTTCCCATGCGTTGGCTCTGATGATGTCGCTAAAGCAAAACTTTTGCGTTCCGAATAACCTTGAAATTTTGAACAGTTACTTAGCTTTCTATTCTTGTAAGCATGACTTCCATTCACCGCGTGTCGGGCACCCTTAGATAATTCTCATCGATTTTAAATGCCCATCTTTCCTCTGCTGTTTACTTTTTTCCTTAGTGTTTCTTTTGATTAAACTCCAAACTTTTCTTTAAGAAAGAAAAGTTTGATCAAAAGAAATAATTGGAAGAGAAAAACTTTTCTTTTTAAAAGAAAAGTTTGGTTACCTTTCCTGCGACAGAGACGACTGGATACACGTCCATTACCGAATTGTCTCGCGCTTCTATTCCTGATGACGCTTGCAATATATAATCTTTACACAGCATTGCCTGTGTAGGGTGGGCATCGCCCCTTATACCATTTTCCTTGACTAAGAGTGCATTTATAAAAACGCTCCGTCGTGGTGTCCTCGCCACGCTTCCGCCGGCGTGGACGCCTACGGAAGCGGTTATGCACTATCACATTAGAAAAATGGTATTATGCGTCAAGCTAAGCGACTTTATCATTTCCCCTCCCTTGACGGGAGGGGTTAGGGGAGGGTGAACAAAAGCGAGAGTGCCAATTTCACCCCCACCTAACCTCCCCCGTCAAGGGGGAGGAAGGAGGGGGCTGTGAATGTGGCCTTAACTCGACGCGCATGGGGTATCGCCCACAAAAACTAAATTTTGTTCAAATACTTAGGAGGAACCCAAAATGAAGTTTAAAAAACTTACCCAAACATTTACCCTATTACTTTTTTTAAGCCTCTTCCTTTTCACCCACTCCAGCGTTTACGCCACGACGGCCATCGCTGAGAGCGATATTAGCTTCTTCAACCTTCAGATAACCCCCCACGCAGGGACCGCTATATTTCTGTTCGACTGGGAGTGGCAATTGGAAGCCTACGCCGAGGCGAAAAATAGCCTTGGTGAATATGAAGATGACTGGGATTACAAAGTGGGTGAACCGGTGCAAGCCGATGCCGAAGTAACCTGGGCCAAAGGCCAAGGCACTGCATCTGCCCCCACTCCCCCTACTTATCCTGACATAAACGTGACAGGAGTTGCCAAAAGCAAAGTCGAGATCCCAAACTGTGTAATCGGAGCGGCGTCGTCCCTGGGGCGAGGAGCGCTCTACAACAGCTTTATGATTACCGGAGATACAGGCGCGGTAGATGTGGATTTTTCCGTGGACATTGCTGGATCTCTATATGTATTCACAGACGAGTGTGGTGTGTTCGCCGAAACCGAGGTTATCTTTGGACTTGAATTAGATGGAAACCCAATCCTTTTTCATAATGATCGACTCTATGTTGGTCCCAATTCTTCGGATAGCTTGTCGTTTTCCGAGCACTTGTTTGATACCCGTACTCTCGAGTTTGATGTTCCCTACTGTCTCTATTTAGAGGGCGATTCTGAATCGTCGGCAGCCAATACTCCGGAACCATCGTCGATTGCCCTGATGCTCATCGGTTTAGGAGGCCTGGCAGGCTTTGCCGGTAGGAGACGCCTAAGAAATGTAAAGAAAAAAATGAGTCAGAAAACAGGTTTCTTCTCCCTTATTTTTCTCTTTGCAGGCTTGACCCTTTTCCTTCTGCTTTCCCAAAGCGCCGTCGAGGCGAAATATATCGGAGGTGAACCTCCCTGCAAGTGTTGTGAAGCTCCATCTACTTGTCCTCGTGTCTCAGACGGTAGCGCCATCAGCATCACCGGCGGTAGCGCCACCAGCCTCACCGAGGGAAACCAGCAAGAGCAGTATAATGTCACCAGTATCAAGAACGCCAGCGGTTCTACCATAGATTTTTCTCTGACCTATAACTCCTACGACGCCGACAATTCTCATGCACAGGTGGATACGGTCATGGGCTATGGTTGGACCCATTCTTACAACATCTTTCTGTTCAACCAGCGCGGACATATATTCCGTATGGATGGAGAAGGTCGGGTCACCAAATACCAACTGGGAACGGGTGGGAAATTTACTCCCACCCCCGGCTACTTTGAAACCCTGGTCAAAAACCCCGACGGCACCTTTACCCTCACCCAGAAGGACAAAACCGTATTCACTTTCGCTTCGATTCCTAATACCCCGTTCATGGTTGGTGGCCCGGTCTATCGTCTGACCAGCATCGTGGACAGGAATAACAATGCTACTACTCTGAACTATACCACTGGCAATCTGACCACCGTCACCGATTTCTGCGGACGTAGCCTGACCCTGGGTTATAACGGTCAGAACAAATTGGTGTCTATCAAAGACTCACTGAACCATACCACCACCCTTGAATATGACTCCACCGGCAGGAAATTGCTCAAAATCACCGACCCCGAAGGCAATTCGATTCAGTACAGTTATAATTTCATGTACCAACTGACTCAAAAAGTGGATAGAGATGGCAGGATATTCTCCTACATCTATCAGAATCAAAAACCGGTCGCCATCAAGGACGGGGCGGGAAACACACTTTTCAGCCTCACCAATCCCACGAACTGGGTGACTGACAGCAATGCCCTGGCTCGCAACCTGATGTATGAATATATTCACTCCACCACCAGCAAGACCGATGGGCGAAGCAAGGTCTGGAAATACGAATACAATAAACACGGCTACCTCACTAAGGTCATCGCCCCCGACGGCTGCACTACCACTTACACATACGACCCGGTTACGCTGAACGTCGCTACCGAAACCGACGGCAACGGCAATACCACCAGTTACCAATACGACGCGATGGGCAATCGCATCAAGGTGACCGATGCATTGGGCAATGTCACCACCTACACCTACGAGCCGGTGTTCAACCAGATGACCAGCATGACCGACCCCAATGGCTATGTGACCACCTGGGAGTATGACGCCAACGGCAACCGCATCCGGGAAACTGACCCACTGCTCTACACCCGAGAGTGGATTTATGATGCCAACGGCAACGTCCTCACCGAAAAGGACAAGAACGGCAACGTCACCGCTTACGAATACGACGCTTGTGGTAACCGCATCAAGATTATTGACCCTCCCGTTGGTATACCTCCCATCGTCTGTGTCACCACCATGACCTACGACGCGGTCGGCAATATGCTCTCTCGAACCGACGGCAATGGACATACCACCACCTACGAATACGACGGCTTAGACCGCTTAATCAAAGAGACTGACCCCATGCTTGGTATCACTCAAACCATCTATGACGGCGAGGGCAACACCATCCAGGTCATTGATTGCAACGGCAACAGTACATTTTATGAATATGACCTGCGCCAGCGGTTAGTGAAAACTACTGATGCTCTGGGCTATGTAACCGCGCAGACCTACGACGGCAATGACAACCGCATCACGGAGACCGATAAGAACGGTCATATCACCAGATTCGACTACGACGTGCAGAACCGTCTCTGGCGAACTACCGACGCCATCAACTGTGTCACCACGATGACCTACGATTGTGTGGGCAACAAGCTGACTGAGACCGACGGCAACGTACATACTACCTACTACGAATATGACGCCCTCAATCGGCTTGTCAAACAAACGGACGCGGTAGGTTGCGTCACCGAATACGAATACGATGCAATCGGCGCGCCCGGCTGTTGCGGCGGCACCCTTGGTCAAAGCCTGATTATCAAACAGATTGACGGCAACGGCTGAGCAACCTGATAAAGATAACTGACGCTAACCTCCATGCCACTGAATACGAGTACGACGCCGTCAACCGGTTGGTCAAAGAGACCTACGCCGACAGCGGCACGCGCGCTTTCACCTACGACTGCGTGGGCAACATGCTCACACGGACTGACCAGAAGGGGCAGACGACTAACTACATCTACAGCGACCTCTACTTCCTCATCCAGCGCAGCTATCCTGTGAGCCACGCTGACAACTTCACCTACGACCTCTCCGGACGCATGCTCACCGCCGAACGCGGCGGCTGGCTGGTCACATTCGAGTACGACTGCGCCAACCGCGTCATACGTACCACCCAGAACGGCCAGGTCATTGAGTACTTCTACGATATCTCGAAAGGTCAGCGTACTATCACTTATCCCGGCGGCCGGATTATCACCGAGTTTGCAGACTTACGGGGTCGTCTTTCCAACGTTAATCGGGGTCATGGGCCAATTTTCCCCATCACTCCACTCGCTTTGTACACCTACGACCTCGGAAATCGGGTCATGACTCGGGCTTACGAAAATATGGTGTTCGCCAACTATCAGTATAATAAAAATAACTGGGTCACCAATCTGGAGCATACTGGTGCGACGTTAATTGCCGGCTTCCGCCACAACTGTTATGACAAAGAAGGCAACAAACTCACCGAAGAAAAACTTCACGACCCGTCCCACTCCGAAGCATATCAATACGACGACATCTACCGGCTCATCGACTATCGGGTAGGAACACTGGCAGGCTGCAACGTCCTTATACCGTCCACCAACACCGTGTGGAATCTTGATTGCCTTGGCAACTGGAACAGCAAAACCACCGATGGAGTAACCGAAACTCGCACTCACAACACGGTGAACGAAATCACTTTCATCGACTCCGCGCCCATCTACCATGACGACAACGGCAACCTGCAAGAAGATGAATGCTACATTTATGACTACGACGAAGAAAACCGCCTCACCAGCGTTACCCGCAAATCTGACAGCCAAATGGTTGGTGAATACCAATACGACGCTCTCAGCCGCCGCGTAGTGAAAATTGCCGATCCAGATCCAGCCGTAACACCAACGGAAACCCACTACTTCTACGACGACGCACGCATCATCGAAGAACAGAATATCGCCGGTGTTACTCAGGCGACCTATGTCTACGGCAACTACATTGACGAAGTGCTGACGATGGACCGGGGTGGACAAACTTACTACTACCACCAGAACACCCTGTGGTCGGTCGCTGCTGTAACCGACAGCGTTGCAAACGTTGTGGAGCGTTATGCCTACAACGCCTACGGCTGCGTGACAATCACCGACGGTTCAGGCAATCCCGTGCCACCCAACCCCTGGGGTACGCCCCACAGCGCCATCAGTAATCCGTATATGTTCACGGGGCGGCAATTAGATGAGGAAACGGGGCTTTACTACTACCGGGCGCGGTATTACGACTGCGTGAAGGGGAGGTTCTTGCAGAGAGATCCGTTGAGATATGTGGAGTTGGGATATGTGGATAGGGTGAATCTGTATAAGTATGTGAGAGGAAATCCAACCAATTGGGTGGATCCTCTTGGGCTCAATAACAAGCCACCCCAAGGTAGAGATCCCACCAATGCAGAAAGGGAAGATGCAGAACGCAAGTATCCAAATTTAAAATGGGGCGAGTGGAGTATAACCGGAGAGAGAACTAGGGAATATAACTGCATAGCATGGAGCTGCGGAATCCTGGATAGATGGGTGTGGGATGAAGTAGACCAACAGACCGAAGGAGGAAATGGCAACAGAACAGTCGAGGTTGAAGACTTTGATGGTTTTTACAAGAAGAAGGGATACCAAGAAAGTAAAAACTGCGACCCGGAGTGCAAGAAAAGGAAAATTGCTCTGTTTGTGAAAAATGGCAATCCGACCCATGCAGCACGTGAGACAGCAGATAGCGGTTGGTGGGAAAGCAAAAGAGGAAGTAACGTTCGTATCATGCATCGTTTGAGTCAACTTGAGGGCAGGGTCTACGGTAATGTGAAGAAATGCTATGAAATAAAAGATGAAAACGCGAATTTGGCTCTGTGCCCATGTCCTCCTGAGAAGAAGCAGGGCAGTGGCAGCAGCGAGGAGAAGAAATGAATTGTTGGATGTTTGTTACAATAACACTCTGTTACTCCGAACAATTTAAGAAGGAAGTGAAGTAACATGTTTACCACAACGAATATAGCTATAATCATATTGATAGCTATATTCGTCTTGATGTTGACTTGGCACATGGGATGTGCATTTTATAAGAAGCAAGTTGGCAATACACGTTCTATAGAAGACCCAAGTCAACAAGATGAACTCGCGAAAAAATATAGAGAAGCATATGACTCGTGGAAACGGTTCGTCCAGAGCCCAGAGATTCAGGAAAGCTCCAGAACTGAAGACTACACGGATAACCAGGCCTATGAGAATATTGTTGCCCTGGGAAAGAGAGCCTTGCCTTTTTTGATTGCAGATATTGAAAAAGGAGAATTCTTTTTAAACAATGCTGTGAAACGCATCACAAATATTGATGTGATTAAATTATATCCGGACGAAAAAGTAACTGGGGAGCAGGATATTTCAAAGTTATGGGTAAGATGGTGGCGTGAAAAGGGAAAATCGATTTATTCAACCCGCCCTAAGTAGCTGGTAGGGTGGGCACCGCCCACAAAACCTTTCGACATGCCATAACCCCACCACCAAAACCCGAACACGAACGGTGGATTAGCGGGCAATGCCCGCCCTACGGAATCGATCTGCCTGTGTGTTCTGGGGTTTACCTTCATTTTCCTCTTGTGCACTGGCTGCGGATTTGCTATACTTTTGATAGTCATTTTTTAGAGCTTCTGTAATGGTCAGAAACATATTGCACTATCTCACCCAATTATTTACCTCTACTTCTAAGCCACGGAAGGACACGGAAGTAGGCATTTTTCTGTGTTTTTCCGTGTGGTTATAGGGAGGATTTAAAATAGAAAAATGAAACTGGTATACGAAATTGTGGGCGGAGAAACTTATGAATATTATCCACTAGGAAAACATGTAGTTGCGGCGCCAAAGGTGTGTGGCGGCAGGCCGACATTCAAGCACACTCGTTTAGAAGTAAAAACTGTTCTGGATTTGATGGCATCCGGTTGGACAATGGAGAAGATTTTATCTGAGTATAACCAAAGCCGCTTGAAACCGGAAGCGATTAGAGAAGCGTTGCGCTTAGCTGGTGATGCCTTGTTGAAGGTGGGAAGCGCAGAAAAATTAATAGCATGATTGTTTTTGATGACCAAACTTTTCTTTGAAAAGAAAAGTGTGAGCAAAAGAAACACTGAGGAATTTTTTGATGAAAATAACCATCAAAAGAGTGTAATGAATGCGGTTGCGGCATGGTATCGTGGGAGAGTTGTATCAATTACTGCCTTGCGCCCAGGTTCAGTAATCAAGGATAGTGCTATACCCACGTTACTGCGAACAGTGAAGCAAGCGACTTTTATTACTACCAATGTATCAGATTTTTGGCAGCGTATTGAAGCAGACAGTCATTATTGCATCATCTGTTTAGAATTACCCAACGAACGCTTGAATGAAATTCCTGCATTGTTGCGTCGTCTATTTCGCCTGTCTGAATTTAAGACGAAGGCTGGCCGAATGGGTAAGGTTATCCGCGTTAGTAGGGCGGGGATCTGGTATTACCAGGTTAGGGATAATATAGTGTATCATCTCAGTAGCTGGTAGGGTGGGCATCGCCCACAAAACCTTTTGACCTGCCACAACCCCACCACCAAAACCCGAACACAAAATGGTGAATTGGCGGGCAATGCACGCCCTACGGAATTGAGCTATTGTTTGTCATCGTGTGGGCAGCTCGCGAACCGCCCTTATGATGACGTAAACTGCGTCTACTATGAACGCAGGCGGATTTAAGCTTTCCGCCCCGATTCTCGGAATGTCGCTTTGCTCCACTTTCCATCATTTTTCAGGATGGATTCTACCTCTTCGGGAGAAAGACGCTTCAGTAACAACGCCCGCAACAAGGTATCTTCTTGTTCAGCAGGAATCGCTTCCGGGCGGGTGGCACTGGTGAGACTGGAGAATATCGTTAAATGTGTGTTAAGTGTGCGCCACTGGCGGCTTGTCCCCCAGTGTGAAAGTCTTGCACTGGCAGCTTGTCTGCCAGTGTCTCTCCCCTACGGGATTGATCTCTGCTCTCCAAAATACTTTAAACTTGCATTTTTACTTAAAATTGGATATAATTCTTGGTAAACAAGAATTGCGCTTCCTATGGAGGTTAAAATTATGGCCTCAGATACAATTCGTCTGAGCATTGATGTTCCCAAAGAGTTGCATCAACTCATTAAATATACCGTAGTTTTAGAGAAGCAAAGCATTAAGGATTTTGTAATCGACGCGATTCGTTTAAGGCTCAAGGAAAAAGTCGAAGCCCAACAATGGGCATTAACCACACGGTACAAAGAACTATCTGAGCTCACCCGAACCACCCTGGAAAAATCCGACCGAGGTGAAGAATTGGAAACTTATCCGAGCGTCGAAGCATTTTTCCAAAGTCTTGAGGAAGAATAGATGCTTTCCGTTCGCATAACCACACAATTTCGAAAAGACGTGAAGCGAATAAAAAAACAGGGGAAAGATATCCATATTTTAGAAAGCGTGATGAACCTTATTGCCCAGAAAACTCCTCTTCCACCTAAGTTAAGTGACCACGTCCTCCGCGGCAATTACAAGGGGCATCGCGAATGTCACCTTGCCCCAGATTGGTTGCTAATCTACCGCACAACAGAGGAAGAAGCCATTTTTGAGCGCACCGGATCGCACTCCGAATTGTTCTAATAAGACTTCACTTCAGGCGGGTGGGGCGGGTGGCACTGGTGAGACTGGGGAAGATTACTAAATGTATGTAAATGTGTGCCACTGGCGGCTTGTCCGCCAGTGCGAAAGCTTTGCACTGGCAGCAAGCTGCCAGTTCGTAGGGTGGGCATTGCCCACAAAGACTTTGGGCATGCTACAACTTCACCACCCAAAACCGAACACGAGACGGCGGATTGGTGGGTGGTCAGAAATTTTCTTTTTTTCTTGCGCAACGGCTTTCGATTTGCTATACTTTTGATGGCCGTTTATGTAGAACCAGGAAGTAGAGGTCCATTTGGAACAGTGGTCTCAACAAAGGGAACAACAACACGCCAGGTCTATCGTGCCGGCGCAGAAGGCGTTTCAGGAATTACCTTAGAAGAAGCCAGCGGGGCTGCATCAAGGGCTGGCATTGACATGCGAATGTTTGAACTGCGGTTCGAGCTAGGACCTTACTACGGATACATTAGTCAGACTGGCTCTGGAGCCCTTGTGAGAGGACAAAGCGGACGTATTCTATTGACACTTCAGGAGGCGGGATTGGCGAGTGAGCGAGATGCCGCTGAAACCATCGCACACGAATTAAACTACGTTCGGGCAATTCTTAAAACCGGGTTTGTTTCTTCGGAAACCGCTGCTGAAATTTCGGCAAGACAGGCCGGGCGCTACTTTAGATGATAGGAGTAAAGTTATGTCCAAAAAAATGCTAGAAGTCGTACCGCCTCTACCGAGGGACATCGCGAAGAAAGCATTTGAGCAGTGGAGGCTTGAAAACCGGAAAATTGCTGATAGACTTTCGGCAGAGGATATCATCATTGACTGGATTCGTGCTAAGGAAGGAAAAACACTTGCAAGATATCGGGTGGCATTAGAAGAATGGCCAACCCCTGTAGTAGACACTGCCCACCAAAACTCGAACGCACAACTATGAATCAGCGGCGGCGGGTGGCACTGGTGAAGCCGGGAAGATTACTAAATGTTTGTAGATGTGTGGGCGGGTGGCACTGGTGAACTGTAAAACTTCATGTGTGGCACTGGCAGCTTGCCTGCCAGTGTCTCTCTCTCATTGATTCCAATCTCTCTACCCTCACCGGCAACCAGCTGATAGCTTGTAGGGTGGGCATCGCCCACAAAACCTTTTGACCTGCCACAACCCCACCACCAAAACCCGAACACAAAATGGTGAATTGGCGGGCAATGCACGCCCTACGGA
>Ga0194125_10002967_pt1 | contig 27764 bp, 20 predicted proteins | sample TA2KigC250mmetaG_FD_148626 | JGI IMG/M metagenome (GOLD analysis project Ga0194125, IMG submission 148626) | Freshwater microbial communities from Lake Tanganyika, Tanzania - TA2015034 Kigoma Deep Cast 250m | ecosystem: Environmental > Aquatic > Freshwater > Lake | place: Tanzania: Lake... | reverse complement strand
TAACGATCTTTCGCACCTTTGCCTGCCGTCACCCGAATTTGCATCCGTTTGGAGTCAATGTCACCCACCTTCAGCTGCACTACCTCGCCCACACGTAGCCCCGCGGAATACGCGGTCACCAACAGCGCCTTGTGCTTCAGGTTGACCGTCGTCTTCAGGATGCGACCGATCTCCTCGCGGCTCAGGACAACCGGCAATTGCTGCGGCCGTTTCATGCGCGGGAGATCTGCCACTTTGTCAGGCTGCTTCAACGTCGCCTCGTACAGGAACACCAGCGCCGCTCGCGCCTGTCGGCAGTAGCCCGCCGATGCCTGGCCGCTGTTCGCCATCTGCACCAGGTAGCTGCGCACGTCATCGCGACCCGCCGCTTCCGGCTGGATCTTCTTCTCCTTCAGCCAGTCGAAGTAGTTACGCAAGTGCTGTCGCTCAAAACGCCCGGCAGACAATGGCTAACGGAGGTTGACTGAATTATAAGGCTTATGAAACTGGATGTCAAGAGGTTTCACCCGGCAAACAGAAATTCCAAATATGCCTGCGCTGAGATTCATATTTTGGAATTGCTGAATCACATCAGCCGCGCGGCCGACTCGGCATCCAGCAGCAGATGCGCATGACCCACCTGCCGCAAGATGGACGCCGGGCAATCCTCGGTGATCGGGCCGAGCAGCGACTTCTCGACCGCCTCGGCCTTGCGCGCCTCGGGCACGATGCACAGGATACGTTTGGCCGACAGGAGCACCGGGATCGTCAGCGTGATGGCGTGGGTGGGCACGGCAGCCAGGTTCGGGAAATGCCCCTCGCCCACCTGCTGCCGCCGCGACCGCTCGTCCAGCTTGACGACTTTTACCCAGACGGGGTCATCGAAATCGGCGTAGGGCGGATCGTTGAACGCGATGTGGCCGTTCTCGCCGATGCCCATGGCGCACAGGTCGGCCGGGTGGGCTTTGAGCAGCGCCTCGTACTCGCGGCAGGCGGCCTCGACATCGCGGGCCTGGCCGGGCACGGGGTAGAACTTGCCGGGCTTGACCGCGTCGAGGATGTGCTGGCGCAGAAAGAGCGGGAAGCTGGCCGGGTGCGCCGGGTCAATGCCGACGTATTCGTCCATGTGGAAGACGTTCACCTTCTGCCAGTCAATGCCGGGCAATCCCCGCAGCGCGTGCAGGAAGGTCAACTGCGAGTTGCCGGTCGCCAGGATGACGTTGGCGTGGCCCTGCTTCTGGATCGCGGCCGTGATGATGTTCTGCGCCTCATCCGCCGCGGCCTCGCCCATCGCGCCATTGCTGGCGTAGATGCTCGTGCGGAGAGAGTCGTATTGGGTTGTGCGAAGTGGGATAATCATGGAGTGCTCCGTAGTGCGTATTGCGTCAACCGTCAAACGTCATTTGCTGACTTGCTCATTTGCTGATTTGCTTCCCCCCGATCATCACCCGCCACGCGCTGAAATCGTCCTCGAAGATCGCCAGGTCGGCGCGCTTGCCGGGCGCGATGCTGCCGAGGGTCGCGTCCAGCCCGATGGCGCGGGCCGGGGTCAGGGTCGCCATGCGGATCGCTTCGACCAGCGGCACGCCGACGACATCGCGCAGGACGGGGATCATCTGGTTCAGCAGGGTGGTGCTGCCGGCGAAGGCGGTGTTGTCGAGCATCATGCCCACCCCATCGCCGACGACGTACTCTATCGCGCCCATGCGATAGCGCGTCCCGGCCGGCAACCCGGCGCCATTACATGCATCCGAGATAGCGCACAGCCGATCCGGGCCGATGCACTTATAGGCCAGCTTCATCAGGGTGGCGGGCAGATGGCGGTTGTCGGCGATCATCTCGACATTCAGGCCATCGAAGACCAGGGCCGACTCCAGGACGCCCGGCTTGCGCCACGGCCCCTCGCGCACAACGCTCGACATGGAGCTCCAGATGTGGGTGGCGTGCCGGAGGCCAACGCGCATGGCGGCCGCGACCTGTTCGTCTTTGGCCGAGCTGTGCCCGACGGCCGGCACGATCCCCAGTGCATCCAGCCGGCGGACCAGATCGAGCGCGCCCGGCAGCTCCGGCGCCAGGACAAAGATGCGCAGCACGTCGGCATACTCCAGCAACGCATCCACCGAGCCATCGTCCGGCGTGCGCATGGCCGATGGATCGAGCGCGCCCTTCTGCGCCGGGCTGACGTAGGGGCTTTCCAGGTGCGCGCCGAGGACGCGAGCGCACGGCTGCTCCGTCATTGCGGGGCCCGTCGTTTGGGCCGAAGCAATCCCCGGCGCGGCAGCGGAGATTGCTTTGGGGCACAAACTGCCCCTCGCAATGACAGTCGGAGATGAGATCCAGGAGCGCACGAACTTCAGACATGCCGCCAGATCGGGAATCGGCTCCGGCGCGATGGTGGCGACTAGCGAAGTGACGCCGCGCCGGGCGTTCTCCTGAAGGATGGCCGTCCACGCGGCCGCATCCCGCTCGTTGAAGCTGTGGCCGAGCGCGCCGTGGGTGTGGATGTCAATCAGGCCGGGGGTGATCAGCCGGCCGGCGACGTCCAGCCGTTCGGTATCGCTGCCCAGGTCGGCGGCCGCGGCCAGGCCCAGGATCGTGTCGCCTGCGATCACGACCGCCTGGCCCGCGATAATGCGGTCGGGTAGGGCGATGCGGCCGTTGGTGAGGGCATATCTCATTCACGAATCTTCCAGTATTTGCGTTTCATGTCATCTCCTGGTTCCTCGAAACGCGACCAGCGGAAGCCGGCTGCGATCAGGAAGGCGTGTCGGTCGTCATCGCGGTCGTTGTTGCCGGGGCAAAGGATGATCATGCCGCCCGGCCTGGTCACGCGCGCCAGTTCAGCGTATTCGGCCGCCAACTCGTCGCCGAACACGTGTCCGCCCATCACCACATCGGTAAAGTCGTCGGGGAAAGGAATGTCGGTGATCAGCCCATCCACTGGGAAGACTTTGCGTAGCCCGCGGCCCCGTGCCTGCTCCTTGAGATAGCGGCGCAGGTTCGCCACCGGCTCTACGGCAAACACGGCCGCGGCTCCGTTTTCGGCCACCAGGAGTGCCAACCGCCCAGTTCCCGCGCCTACGTCAATCACGGTCTTGCCGGCGAAATCCACGAGCGAGGTCAGTTCGTTCGAGTCCCAACCCAGGAATGGCTGTGCGTCGTAGACCGCCGGGTCCACAGCATACGTCATCAGATCGTCCAGATCGCCCAGCACGGCGACTTCCGCTCGACGCACTTCGGCCTGATCGGCCCGCCGGGCCGGATGATCGGCCAACAAGCCATCCACCCAGCCCGCGATCTCCGGGCATTTGTGGCGCAGGTACCACGCGACTGCAGGGTTAGCGCGCAATGCGGTGGCAAGATCGGCTCTCGAGGTCCAGTTCCAGCCGGGGAACCAACTGAGCTGGACGCGTTCGAGGAGCAACAGAGCATTGAAGGAAAGGGAGGTGGGGTCTATCCAACGGGTCATGGTTCCATCTCACCGTAGGATCGAATGGAGGAAGAGTTGAATTCTGTGCTCATCGCTGACACCGATGAAGGCGGTCGTCAGGATACGATAGGCTTCTGCCGTGAGAGTGACCGGTTGCGCCAACTCCGACGATGCAGCCGCTTCTCCTTGATCTTCACTGGCGGCGATCTGAGCTGCGGCTCTGATGATCGTCGCGCTCAGTGCTTCGTGATCGAGATCCCCCAGGGTTTGTCTGAGTAGAAGCGCGGTCGTCGTAGTGATCCATATCCGTACCAGGCCGCCATCCAACTCCTCGCCTTGAACACGAAAGTGGTAAAGGCTGGAGTCGTTTGGCGCAGGCACGTCGAAGTACGGTTGGATCTTGGCGCCGGCGCTCGTGGTGATCGAATAACGTTTGCGGCCTGTTTCGCGTTCATATACCCAGAGATTTCGGCTGGCCTTGCGCGCGCCCCCGCCACTCTCTTTCCACTCGGCCCAATAGTCCGCCGGGTTTGGCGCGAGCATCTCTTGCTCGAAGTAGAGGAACTCTTCCAGACTTTCTTGCCAGAGCAGCCAACCGATGCGCATGTCAGGCTCGCAATCTGGCAAATCTTCGATCACTTTCCGGCGTCGTTGTTGGATCAGGTCGGCAAATTGGCGCAAGATTTCGGCGGCAACCTCTGTTGGGTCGGTATCCGGGGAAGGAATGCGAATGGCGCGCGTTGCGGCCGGGTGCATCAGCGTAGTGCCGCAATACTCCCGCAAACTCTTGCGAGACTGAACGCACAGCATCTTCTGCTCGAGACCAAACCCCGCGTGCATCACATCTATGTTCAGGTTGCTCCAACCTCGAGTCGGGATACCTTTGGCAGCATGATACACAGATGACCAATCGCCCTCTTCGAATTTCCGCCCCAACATCGAAGCGACCCGAGAAGCCAACAGCCTGTGGGCCAACGCTCTCTCATCCGACGAGAATGCGGGTAAAGTTCTCGGGCGAATCATTGGTATTGGCTCCGTTCTTCGAGCAATCGACGGTCGGTTGGTTCGGGCTGCTGCAGGCTATTGATGATCTCCCGAAACTCCTGATAGTCAAGGTCTACGTCCACACCGGCCTCCATGCGTTCTCGAATCCAGAGCGAGAAGAGCTTACGGCTATCCAACTCATCATCCCGCTTGACGTGGAGGTAGTGGACAACGAAATCGTCCGGCGCCTGCTTCAAGATGCGGCTGGCGAAGGCGCGCACATTGGCGTGCGAACTGGCTCTGGTTTGCGGTGATCTTTCCGGGGCAGCTTGCGCAGGCATCTTCTGACAGTGGATGATCAGGTCGTATCCCACCGCATTCTCGGAGACGAACTGCTTGAATGTGCCGTGACGCTTGTCAAGCGTCTGGGCCTGCCCGATGCGGAAGCCGCTCGCCGCCAATGCCGTTTGAAGCGCAGCCCATACATCGGCTGATGAATTGTGGAAGACCAACGTCAGCCAGCGCCCAGGTTTGAGTACGCGGTACATTTCGCCAAGCGCACGCGTCATCAAGGCGCGATAGTCGTCAAGCGTTTTACCTTGCACCCGATTGATAATGGCTTCATGCGTCGTATCGGTATAGACATCCAGCCACGCTTCCCACAGAAAATTCATCTCGGAATAGTTGATGTTGTCACCGAAGGGTGGATCAGTAAAGATGAAATCTATGACGTTGTCGGGTATGCCCGCCAAATCGGTCGCGCTCTGGGTTGAGATACAAAACGGCTGGCGCGGTCGCCCATCCCAGGTTGCGAGATAGTTGCGGATCGTCTTGGCCTTGCGCTCGAAGACGCGGAAGACGTTCTGCTCATTGAAGATCATCGGGATGTTGTAGTTGGCGATATTACCACTGCCGCCCCAAAAACGGAACTCAGAGAGCCGGGTCACGCGCTGATAGAGCGAAGTCACGGTGAACATAAGCTTCGCGCTGATCTCTCGATCGGGCCAATGTCGCGTAATGTCCCAGAGCCGGGCGATCGCGGCCAGGTTACGATCGGTGTAAAGCGAGTCAACTGAAGTAAAGCCATGCGCGATGGCCTGGCGCGTGTTGACGCCAGGCGGCAGTTTGGCGCGAGGATACCAGGCCGCAGGCTGGTCCAATCCCGTCGCTCTTCGATCAAAGTCGTCCGGAAGCGCCATCGCCTCTTGCTGTCCTCCGTGACAGCACCAGTAGCCGACCTGAACAGGATAGAGCCGGGTGCGCTGGAGTTTGCGTTTTACCAGGTGCTCGCCGCAATGTGGACAATCGAACTCGGTCTTGATCTTACTCTCGCGTACATCCTCACGTTCATCACGAGCGACATCCCATAACACGAACTCTCGGCGGCAAGATGGACACGTGAGTCCATAGCTCCACACCAGGTACTCCGCCGGAACTGTTTTGCCGCACCGCCGGCAATGCGTCCCATAGAGCGCCAGTTCTTCATCTTGACAGGCCGCCAGGATTTCGTTGATCGCCTGCATATATCCCCGTGCATCAACCGGCGTGACATAGTTCATGGCGATAAAGGTCGCTGCGGGTGAAAGATCGGACAAGATCGGCTTCCGCTCCACTCGCAACGCGGCCACGCCGGTCATGCCTGAGCCGCAGAACGGGTCGAGCACAAGGTCGCCGGGCTGTGTATAGTGCTCGATCAAATGCGCGATGGCCTCGGGCGGCACTTTGGTGTGATACGTGTGCGCGTCGTAAACGTGCGTGTTCTTACCCGCCACCAGGTTCTCGGGAAAGGAATTCGTCGCGGCGGAATTGCCGCTATTTGCATGGCGCTCAACGAACGTCGCCAGGCTGGGATTCGCGTGTGGCGCGTAGGATCCGTTCGCGAATGCATCCAATGTGCGCGGGTCAGGCAACAACGCCAGTGCAAGCGACCGATCCTCCGCTTCAATGAGCGGAAGCTGAGTGAATCGCGTCATTCTATTCCATCGCCAGGCAATCGCTGCACAATCACATTATGCTCTCGCAAATCAGCCAGCACCCGCTCGAAGCACGCGGCATCCGCGCCGACGTATTCCGGCGGACAGATGCCGCGCCGCGTGAACTGCCCATCCAGCACCAGCCGGGCGACCGCGGTGCAGGTGTAGCCGGTCGTGCGCGCCATCGAGGAGACGCCGGTCTGCGGGTCGGTGCGGTCGAAGAGGCGATAGTCGTAGCGCCGGTCGCGGCCATTCGCCTGACCCCACACCGTGGCCTGGAGCGCCGTGAACTCCGCTTCGCCTTCGCCCAGCCGCCACTGGGGGAAGAGCAGCGCCGCGGTCAGGTCAATCGGTCGCACGGTCGTCCCCCGGACGGTGATCGGCTCGGCGCTCAGGAAGCCGCTCTCCCGCAGGACACGCACAAGCTCGATATGGCCGGGATAGCGCAGCGTCTTCTCGACCATATTCGGTACCGGGGTCGTCTTGAGCAGGGTGCGCAGCCCGTCGGTGTTGAACGCCTCCAGCGTGCCGACCGGCTCGACTTCGATCAGCTCCGGCTCGGAAAGCGCGGGGCGGGTCACGATGACGCCGTTCTCCACCAACCGGGCGGGGCGGGTGTATTCTTCCAGCACGTCAATGGGCGAGAAGGGCGCTTTGTATTGCCACGGCCAACTGCGCCGGGCGGGCAACCCACCGACCAGACAGCGGAAACGCGCCACTTTCATCCGGCCGGCGTGATAGCCCAGGATCATGTTGCTGAGGCCGGGCGCGACGCCGCAGTCCATCACCGCGGTCACGCCGCGTTCCCGTGCCAGGGCATCCAGTTCGAAGGGGTCTTCGTCGAAGAAGGAGATGTCCACGGCGTTCTTGCCCGCCGCGATGACCGTCCGCAGCGTGGTGAATCCCATGAAGCCCGGCACCGCGCCGATGACGAGATCGGCCGGCGCAATGGCGCGGCGGATCGCGTCAGCGTCGGACAGGTCGGCGGTCTGCGTGTCGAGCGGGTAACGGCCAGCCAGGGTCGCCAGGCGGTCGCCATCCAGGTCCACCGACGTGACCGAGTGCTCCCGGCACAGGTCGGCGGCGATGGCGCTCCCCACCATGCCCGCGCCCAGGACGGCGATCTTCACCGCGCTCATCGGGCCATCCATCCGCCGTCCACACAGACGATCGTGCCGTGCATGTAATCGGACGCCCGCGATGCCAGGAAGACGACCGTGCCCTTCAGATCGGCCGGCTCGCCCCAGCGGCCCGCCGGGATGCGCGCCAGGATCGTCTCGGCGCGGGCCGCGTCGGCGCGGATGGGCGCGGTGTTGTCGGTCGCCATGTAGCCGGGCGCGATGGCGTTGACGTTGATGCCGTGCTTCGCCCACTCGTTCGCCAGCCCGCGGGTGATGCCCGCGACCGCGCTCTTGGCCGCGGTGTAGGAGGGCACCAGGATGCCGCCCTGGAACGACAGCATCGAGGCGACGTTGATGATCTTGCCGCCGCCCTGGGGAACCATCACCCGGCCGGCCGCCTGCGCCAGAAAGAAAACGGTCTTGAGGTTGATCTGCAGCACGTCATCCCAGTCGGCCTCGCTGTATTCCAGCGCAGGCGCGCGGCGGATGATGCCCGCGTTGTTCACCAGGATGTCGAGCCGGCCGAATTCTGCGATGCTTTGGGCGACAATGGCGTTCAGGTCGGCCACCGACGCCGCGCGCAGGTCGCAGCAGACCTGGCTGAAACGACGACCGAGCTTCGTCACCGCAGCGCCGGTTTCATCGCTCGAGCAGCGATCCAACCCGACGATGTCTGCGCCGGCCTCGGCCAGCCCCAACGCCATCGCCTGCCCCAACCCCCGCGCCGCGCCCGTCACCAGGGCTACGCGGCCGTCGAGGCGAAAGAAATCCAGAATCATTTGCTTTCTCCCATCAACGACTCACCACGAAGGCACAAGGGCACTAAGAGCACAAAAAAGTCAGACTTCAGCTTTCGTGTCCTTTGTGTCTTGGTGTCTTTGTGGTGAATGACTCAGTGACCGAGCGCCTTCAGCATCGGCACGGTGCGCCCCACCCAACTGAGGGCCGGGTCATCGGCCGCGGCCTGCACGCGCTGCTCGCCGGCCATGAACCAGAGGAAGTAGCAGGTGTAGCCGGGCGCGGCGTTGTTGGTGTGATAGCCGTTCGGCGCCATCAGCACGGTGTTCTCCTTGATGATGTAGCCGTGATCCACTTCGCGGTTGTAGTAGCGCACCATGCCAAAGCCGTCCGGTGGGTTGACCTTGAAGAAGTACATCTCCTCCTGGAACGCCTCGCGCGGCAGGTCATCTATTTCATGCTTGTGGGGCGGATAGGTGGCCCAGTTGCCGGAGGGGACGTAGGTCTCGCCCACGACCAGGCGGCGCGCCGGCAGATCGGGCTGGCCCGCCACCGTGAGGATCTGCTGGAAATTGCGGCTGAAGTTCGCCGCGCCCCACACGCCCGATGTGCATTTCTCCGGCCCGATGACGTACGGCGCGATCTTGAGATCGCTCGGTGCGCTGCACAGCGCGATTTCGAGCCGACCCAGCGCTGTCATGCTGTATTCTGCGCCGCACGGTATGTATACGCAGTACGGCTTGCCGGAAAAGACATTGGGCCGGCCGCCGATGTTCTTGAACTCCTGGCCGCCGACGTTGAAGTCGCCCTTGCCGCCCAGGATCACGGCCAACACCTCGCGATCGCCGGTCGCGGCCTGGTAGCTCGCGCCCGCGTTCAGGACGAGCAGGTTGAAGTCCAACAGCTTGCACGGGTTGGTCGGCAGCCGGTTCAGCCCGGCCGCGGATGGGATGGTGGTGAAGTAGGTTGTCACGGGATGGATCTCCTCGTTGGGATGTCTTGCGTATTTGATCGCCTGGGTCAAAGCTGACGACTTGGGTACGCACTACGCAATACGTAGTACGAACTGCAAATCAAACCCGATTGACGGTCAGCACGCCGCTCCCCGCAATCGGCACGCACGACAGCACGGCCGGTTCCAGGCCCGCCGGCTCATAATACCGCCGAATCAATTGTTTTTCAAGCTCGCCCACGCAGTCATCGCGCACGAGGGCCATGGCGCCGCCGCCCAGCCCCGCGCCCGCCAGTTGCGCGCCGATCACCCCCTCGGTGCGCAGCGCGACATCCACGATCAGATCCAGCTCTGGCGTGCTGCACGCGTACGCGCCCGGCTGCTGGTGGAGCTGCGCGGCCAGCACGCGCTCCGGCTCGCCGCTCTCCAGGTCGGCCATCAGATCGAGCAGATAGGCGTTGCTCGACGGGCCGACGGCCGGATACGACCGCCAGTCGGCGTCGTGCGCCGCCACCCGGTCGCCGTCGTGCGAGATGCGCATGAACCGGCCGAACCCGGCCAGGTCGCCCGCGGCCAGGAGTTGCGGGGCCAGCCGGCTGCGCTCGCACTCGGCCAGGCCGAAGAGCACCACCCCGCGCACGGGATAGCGCGCGTCGGGATTGGGCCGGCTGCCGATCAACGGCTGCAAGATGTCGGGAGGCAGGCTCTCGGCCAGCTCAGCGGCCGTGGCGCGCTCCGGCAGCTTGAGCAGCATCCGGTAGAGATCAACCAGGCGGATGGGCAGGTTGCGGATGTTGACATCGCGCAGGTGCGTGATCAGCGGCGCGTACTGCGGGTAGAGGCGTTTGATGAGCTGCACGCCGATGCGGTAGCACGCGATCCGCTGGTTGAAGATCTGCCGGCCGCCGGCCGCTTTCTGCGCCTTGATGTGTGAGTTGCAGAAGACCATCCGATGACCCGCGGGGAAGGGCACGGCCTGGCCCACGCCGAACGGGAAGAAGCCCACGTTGATCACCGCGTCGCGGCGGCCGAACTTCATCGCCGCGTGATCGGCCGCGCCGCCCCGCGTGCCGACGAACCACTCACCTTCGCCGCACAGATCCACGAGTTGCCGCGGCCGCACGTCCAGCCCATTGAGCGCCGTCACCGCCTCGGCGGTCGCCACCACCAGCGCGGACGAAGAGCTTAGCCCGGCCGCCACCGGCACCGTGCCATGCACCACCACGTCGAGGCCGCGGAGTTTGACCTGCGGATAGTGCTTCTGCAGGCGGAGGACGGCCGCCCGGATGTACTGCGCCCAATCGCCGCCCGCCTGCGCCACCATCTGGCGCACCGGCTCGCTGTTGACCAGCGACAGCCAGTCGTCCCAGGTGAGCTGGGCCAGCAGCGCGCCGATGGAAAAGCTGCGGGGCGGGAACTGATCGGGGCGGACGTTGGACAGATTCATCGTGTCATCGTCGCGCAACGCCGCGGCCAGCAGCACCTCGCGATCAATCGCGATCAGGTTGCAGTTGCCGCCCTGGTGGTCAATGTGCCGGCCCATGATGTTCATCCGGCCGGGCGCACGGGCCAGCAGCACGCGGTGCTCCGGGCCGAGCGTCTCGGCGCAGGCGCGCAGCAGCTCGACGTAGGCCACTACGCGCTCCTGGAGCAGGGCCGGGTGGTCGCCGTAGAGGTAGGTCAGTTGCGCGTGAAGATCACCGTCCGGTGTGGTGGGGTCAGCAAACAACGCCTGCCACTCCTGCACCGTCCGGCACGCGCCGTCCAACGGAGACCCCGCCTCAACGGTCGCGGCTGCTTTGGCCCGCAGCGTGTTCTCGATCTCCAGCAGTTCAGCCGGGTTGTTGAAGCCCATCACCTGGGTCGGGTCGGTCACTTTCACCGCGACGACGCGATAGCGCGGCCGGCCGTTTTCGTGCGCCTGTGCCAGGATATTGACGATGTCGGAGAGGTACTCCTCGCCCTGGGCGTTGTCCGTGCCCAGGCTCGCCAGCGCGTGGAAGAGCGCTGGCGCTTTGACCAGATAAACCGACTGGTTGACCTCCTGCGAACGATCAACGGCTTCTGGGGGCAGGGTCAGGTGGGGGTTGCGGGCGGTTGCCAGGTGAAAAACGATGCGTTCGGGTGGAACCAGCGCCAGGATGCCCTCCGGCGTGAGCGGCTGGCCAGCCGCGGCGCGCCGCCACACCTCGCCGAAGGCCAGCCCGGCCTTGCGTGGGTCGGGGAAGGCCGCGGCCATGATCGCCCTGGCGGCCGCGGCAAGGTCGAGCGCGGCGCCGGCCGTCGGCCGAAGGCCTGGACTCGAGCCTTCAGGCGGTTGGGTTGTCAGCAGCAGGTGACCGGCTAAAGCCTCGAGACCAGTGACGCCATCTTCGGTAGGCCCAGGGCGGGCCATCGCATCCAGCGCCAACTGCCGGATTTCACCCAGCGCCTGCCGCGCCAGCACGTCCTTGTGCTCGATGATCCCCAGCACCGCGCCGCGCTCATCCCGGACGACGTGGCCCAGCTCCGACCCGCTGCGTGCGCCCACCAGGAAGGCCATGTCGCTGTCAGTGGCCCGGAACTCGGCGATCAGCCGCTCGACGATCTGCGCATCGAGCAGCCGGTCGCCGGCGACGACCAGGGCCGCGCCCGTGTAGCGCAAATCCGCCAGGATGCGGGCGCCCTGCTTCGTCGCGTGCCCGGTGCCGCGCTGCTCGGCCTGATATGCGAAGATGCCCCCCTCGTGATAGCGGCCGACCGTCTCAATCACCTGCCCGGCCAGCGCGCCGACCACAACGACGTGTTGCGCGATGCCGCAGCTCTTATAGGTATCTATGGCGCGCACGATCGCCGGCCGGCCGGCGATGTCGAAGCAGACCTTGTGGCGGTCGGTCGACTGCATCCGCGTGCCCTTGCCGCCGGCCAGGATGATGCTGATGATAGCGTCCAACTCGGGGTGCCTTTCTGCGAACGCAATGTGCGACTCAACGACCACAGTATACTCGCGACTGTAGTGGATGAAAAAACGCATGGATCGCAAACAGGCTAACTGCCTTCACGTGTTTGACAGTAACTACCATTCTATGATATATTTTTCTACATGAGCCAGAAGTTCAAAACCATCTATTTCGCCGATTATCCCGCCGAATCATCGCGCCAGAAGAACCTCACGCTGGCATTTGGCGTAAAGGATGACGATATCTACAATCTCGTGCAGGGATTGTCCAGTCACGAGTTGCGTGAAATGATCGGACATCCTACCTTCGCCTCACTTCAGCAGGCCGCTGAGCAGGAAGCGCTCGCTGTCAACACTTACTGCTTACGGCTCTTGCGCCAGAAGCACCGCGCGATTCGGGAGTCGGCCGTTCAATATCATCTGCCCGGTCTACCCAACGACGGGATCATATTCGAGCCGATCCAGACGACGTTCAAAGGCGGACAGGCCGAACCGCTGCATCGCTGGTATCCGTTTCTGGAAGGATACTCCCCGCGTTTTGTCGAAGAAATCCTCCGTCAACTTGCGCCGGACGCAGTCAGAATTCTCGACCCTTTTTCGGGCGCCGGCACGACGCCGTTGACAATAGCGCGTTTGGGCCGCGAGGGATTCTACTGCGAACTCAACCCACTGCTGCAATATCTGACCGACGCCAAATTGACCGCTTTGACTTCGCCAGAATCGGCGCGGCGCCAAATAGCCAACTCACTCCGACAGCAGGCTACTGAGTTCGAGCGCCAACTCGCCGAGGTCGAACGCGATACCGGGTTGGAACAGGCCTACGATCAGGTCTTCGGTGATAGCGTGTTCTTTGATGATCGGACATACGATCAGGTCCTTCGGGCGCGCTCCTTGATTGATCGTTTGGCTTGCACCGAGCCGCAGATCGCGAAGTTCCTGACCGTGGCCGTGCTCGCCAGCCTCCTGCCCGCCTCGCGGCTCATCCGGCGGGGGGATGTGCGCTACAAGACCGAAGAAGAAAACAAAAAACATCATGCTGAATTTGTGCCGACCATACAAGATCAGTTGGCTTTGATGGCAGGCGACCTGGAGCAATTGACGCCCATCGGGAACCGTCCGGCATTAGTTTGCGAGAATGCGCGAAACCTGGACCAAGTGCCGCCGCTCGAGCTCGATGCCGTAATCACCAGTCCGCCCTATCTCAACGGCACGAACTACTTCCGCAACACTAAGATCGAGTTGTGGTTCTTGCGCTGCCTGCACTCCACTGAGGACCTGGCGGGTTTCCGAAACAAAGCAATTACGGCCGGGATCAACGATGTAACGGTCGGCAAACTCAACGGCGGACGGGATACCGCCACCCGCGAGATCGTAACTCGCTTGGAAGCCACCGCCTACGACCCCCGCATCCCACGCATGGTCGCCAGTTACTTTGCCGACATGAAGGCAGTCTTCGGCGGGATCAAGAAACACCTGAGGCACGGAGCGGTCGTTGCTGTTGACATCGGCGATTCCCAATATAGTAATGTTCATGTGCCGACCGATAAGTTGCTGACCGCCGTCTTGGAGGCGCAAGGGTATACCCTGGAGCGTGAGATCACTTTGCGGAAGCGCATGTCGCGCAACGGTCTTCCGCTTCGACAGGTACTGCTCGTCTTTCGCCTGGCGTTGCCTGTCCAGCCAGCGGTGCATGAAAAACAACCCAGTCTTTTCCCGAGCTGGCATACGAGTTGGGCCAGCTTCAAAGAAGAATTGCCGCACCAACAAGGCGATTTCGCCAGGCGTAACTGGGGCCATCCGTTGCATTCATTATGCTCATACCAGGGCAAAATGAAACCTTCGTTGGCGGCCCATCTGGTCAAGACGTTCGCGCCGACTGGCGGCACGTTGCTCGATCCGTTTGCTGGCGTAGGCACCATTCCCTTCGAGACCGCCTTACAAGGAGCAAAGTCGTGGGCGTTCGATATCAGCCCGGCCGCCTTGCATATCGCCGTCGCCAAGTTGAGCCAACCGGACGCCGCAGCGTGTAAACAACTGCTGAATTCCCTGGCTGAGTTTTTACAGGGTGAACGAGTCGCCGATGAAGAATTGACAGCCGCGCGAACGATCCATTTCAACGGCCCATTGCCCGACTATTTTGAGCAAGGCACATTTCGCGAGATCCTCCTGGCCCGGCGTTATTTCTGCATGCACCCGCCCGCTACGCCGTCGGAATCGCTGGTGTTTGCGGCGCTGTTGCACATTCTCCACGGCAATCGGCCCTATGCGCTGAGCCGCCGGTCGCATCCGATCACGCCGTTCGCGCCGACCGGCGAGTTCGAGTATCGGCCGTTGATGCCGCGCCTCTGTGACAAAGTCGAACGCAGTCTGGCAGTCACGTACCCGAAAGAGTTTGTGGCCGGCCAGGCCGTCTTCCAGGACGCCACTTCCTGGTGGCCCCAGCAGGTGGACCAATTGGATGCCATCATCACGTCGCCGCCGTTCTTCGATAGTACACGGTTTTACCTGGCAAACTGGATGCGCCTCTGGTTTTGCGGCTGGGAGGCGGCCGACTTTCGCATCCGGCCGCTCGCGTTTGTAGATGAGCGGCAAAAGACGACTTTCGAGATCTACGAACCGATCTTTCGGCAAGGACGTGAGCGATTGAAGCGCAGCGGCGTCATGGTGCTTCACCTGGGGAAAAGCCGCAAATGCGACATGGCCCAGGCGCTCGCCCGCGTCGCGAGTCGTTGGTTCTGCGTGGCCGATATCTTCTCGGAAAACGTCGAGCACTGCGAATCGCACGGCATTCGCGACAAGGGCACAGTGGAAGAACACCAATACCTGGTGCTCTATTGACCTTACTCTTTCAGGAAGTTCGGCACGGTGCTGGCCCCTGCAAAGATGTCTGTGCCGTTCATCTCCTGGATCAATTGACGTATCTTCTTGATATCATCGGGATAGGCGATCCATTGTTCGATGAACCGGTCAACGTTTGCCAGGATCGCCTCCAGCGCCTTTGGATTCAGCGTTGGCGGACCATTCAGTACATCATATTCGATGCTCGTCAAGCGGGCCAGCGCCTTGAGTTGCTCAGGTTTATAAAACTCGGCAGGCCACTTGTCGTGTTTAGCGTTGTTGCACTCACCGCACAATAAGGTTGCATTGGCCGTGTTGAGCGGCCATAGATATTTCGCTGGCAGCGTATGGTCGAGATCGTACCCCTTGGCGCCACGAGCTTTGTAGATCAACGGCTTGCCGCACGAGAAGCATTTGCCGCCGAAACGCTCGAATACGGCATGGCTGTCTATCTTTCCCTCTTCGCCTGAAATCAGGCTGTACAGCCGCCGGCGTTGCGCCGCCTCGCGGTGCTGATCGCTTGTGCGCTTAGGGTTGAGATCAGGATTGATCCGGGTATTCTTGCAGAAGCGACACTCCAACTGATGTCCCGACCGGAAAGATCGCCCCCTGGGTTTGTGCTTGTGGAAGTTGTCCAGCGGTTGCAACCACTCACAAACCCGGCAATACTTCCAGCGCGCCGCTCGTTCTATGATTTCTGCTGCATTCTGAAAACCGCATTTGGAACATCCAACGGCGATCTGCGCGCCAGCCGCGCGCTGCTCCTCGATCCAATCCTCGGAGACCTTCATCAACTGGTCACAGCCGGGCGAATAACACTCGAATACTCGCCACACTGCATTGGCGTCAACCGCGCCTGTTCCACGTATACCGGTGATGTTCCGGGTTTCACGTCTTGGCATCAGTGTTTCCTCCCACGAAACAATGTGCAGATTATACCACGGCTCTTCCGTGCCGTTGATTCGTTGTTGACATGTCTCTTCCGCAATTGTCAGCTTCGCCGTTTGGTTGTATGATCGGACGCGGCGAAAGGAAACCGATGAACCTCGTCACACTCGAACACGTCTCCAAACAGTTCAGCGAGCGCCTCCTGCTGGACGACGTCAGCCTGACCATCAACCGCGGCGACCGCATCGGGCTGATCGGCATCAACGGCAGCGGCAAGACCACCCTGCTGCGGATCATCGCGGGGCTGGAATCGGCCGACGCCGGGCAGATCGTCCGGTGGGGCGGGGTGCGTGTCCACTATCTGCCGCAGGAGCCGCAGCTCGACGAAACGCTGACCGTGCTGGATGTGCTCTTCCACAGCGACTCGCCCACCATGCAACTCGTGCGCGAATACGAGCGCGCCGTCGTCCGGCTCCAGCACGCGCCGACCGACCCCGATGCGCAGGCCCACTTCGCCCACCTGGAATCGGAGATGAACCGGCTCGACGGCTGGGCGGCCGAGACCAACGCCAAGGCGATCCTGGCGCGGCTGGGGATCAGCGACTTCGACGCGCCGGTGAGCATCCTCAGCGGCGGGATGCGCAAACGGCTGGCGCTGGCGCGGGTGCTGCTGGAGATGGAGGACGATGAGACCGAGTCGGCGGCCAGCCTGTTGATTTTGGACGAGCCAACGAACCATGTGGACGCCGACACGATTGACTGGCTCGAAGGCTATCTGCTGAACGTCCCGGCCGCGCTCTTCATGGTCACGCATGACCGCTATTTCCTGAACCGGGTCGTCAACCGCATCATCGAGCTGGATCGCCGCCAACTGGTCAGCTACCCCGGCAACTACACCCGCTATCTGGAGCAATCGGCCGAGCGCCACGAACGGCTGGTCAAGGCTGAGGAGGATCGCCGCCGCACCCTCCGCCGCGAGCTGGAATGGCTGCGCCGCGGGGTGATGGCCCGCGGCACGAAGCAGAAGGCGCGCATCCAACGCGTGGCCGAGCTGCAACAAATCCGCTACGACAGCCTGCAAGATCGCGTCGCGATGCGCCTGGCGGGCCGGCGGCTGGGCAAGAAGGTGGTGGAGGTGCGCGGGCTGCGCAAAGCCTACGGCGACCTGCGTGTGCTCGATGGGCTGGATTTCGAGCTGGCCCCCGGCGACCGGATCGGCATCATCGGGCCGAACGGCGCGGGCAAAAGCACCTTCCTGGACTTGCTGGCCGGCGTGCAAGAGCCGAACGCCGGCGCGATCACCTGGGGCGAAACGGTGCAGCTTGGCTACTACGATCAGCGCAACATCGAGCTGAACGACGCCGAGCGCGTGCTCGACTTCATCCAGGGCGAGGCCGAGCTGATCCGCATCCAGGAGCGCAACCGGCCGCGCTGGCTCCAGGATGACGCCGACCTCCACCTGATGGACGCGGCGCAGGTGTTGGAGTGGTTCCTCTTCCCGCGGCCGCAGCAGCAGGCCCGCATCGGCGCGCTCAGCGGCGGCGAGCGGCGGCGGCTCTACCTGCTGCGCACGCTGATCCACCGGCCCAACGTGCTGCTGCTCGACGAGCCGACCAACGATTTCGACATCCAGACCCTCACGGTGTTGGAGGAGTTCCTGGATCACTTCCGGGGCTGCGTGATCGTCGCCAGCCACGACCGCTACTTTCTGGATCGCACGGTGGATCTCCTCTACAGCTTCGAGCCGGGCGCCATTGTGCGCGGCCCCTACCCCGGCCCCTACGAAACGTATCGCCAGTTGCGCGAAGCGGAGGGGCCGGCGCGGTCGGAGACCCGGGATGGGAAGGGGATGGCTCGGTCTGAGACCGGCCACAGCGGGGCGACGCCTCGCGTCGCCCCGCGCCAGCCCGCCCTCCGGCGGCTAAGCTGGACAGAGCAGCGCGAACTGGCGGAACTGGAAGCGCGCATCGAGGAGCTGGAAACGCAGAAGTCCAGCCTGCAAAGCGAGGTCAACGCCAGCGGCGATGATTACCTGCGCCTTGCGGAGCTGGCCGAGCAGTTGCAGGCGGCCGAAGGCGCGCTCGATGCGGCTACCGAGCGGTGGTTTGAGCTGGCTGAACTGGCGTGGCAATCCTGAGATCCGCCGGCCGCCGAACTGGCGCACGTCGTAGCCCACCTAGCACGTCGCGCCCGGCCCGATGTTGATGTGGGAACTGCTCATCAGAATCGTGGTTTCGTATGGCATCTTTCACTTCTCGAACGGCCAGATCATATGCAAATTGACCTTCCCCCCCAAATCCGACGCATACAAGATCCGATCCCCGTTCCAGCTCCAGGTCGGGTGGCAGTGCGCGGTTTGCGTGTGCCATGAGGTCTTGTGGTTGCACAGCACCTTCAGCGTGGCCGGCTCCTGTGAGATGTCAATCAGCACCAGGTCATCCACGTCGTCGCCAACCAACAGGCTGTTGTCGGGGTTGGCGTGGTAGTGATTGCAGTAGAACGGCATCTCAATCCGCTTGACGATGTTGCCGAAGCGGTCGGCCAACCCGACGAAGGGGATCATGGCGTTCTGGTTGACCGGCACATCGGTCGCGACGGCCTGGGTGCGCGACGATGTGATTGTGCCGTCGTGTCCGGGGCCGCGGTCGTCGAAGAAGAGATGGCCATCCTGCGTCCAGAACTCGTGGCCGATCGAATCCTGCTCATCCTGGCGGAAGCACGGCTTGACCTCGCGGGCGGCGAAGTCGAGCAGCCAGATGCGCTGCGTCACCAGGTTCCACGGCCCCTCGTGACAATAGGAGCCGATGGTGCTGTCGTCGGGGCAGAACTGGAAGTGGCCGACCCAGTGCGTATCCTTGAACGCATCGAACCAACCGGAGCCGTCCAGGTAGGCGACCGTGATCCGGCCATCTTTGATGAGATAGAACGACTCCTTGAAGCCGGTGTAGTTCGGGCCGCGCGGCACGTTGACTCGCTCGTTGCGGCAGAAGGCGATGTAGCGCCGGTTGGCCGCGATGGACGGCGCGCCCAGGCTGTAATTGCCCGCTTCCTCGTAAACAACGCTGGCTTGCCCGGTCGCCATGTCCAGCTTCTTGATCTGATTGGCGGTCTTATAGATGACGAGCGCGCTGTCGGGCGTCTTGGTCACGCTGCCCACCGAGTCCGGCTCATCGGTGAGCTGGGTGATGACGCCCGTGCCCAGATCCAGGCGAAACAGGTTGTAGTGCGGGTCATCGTGCGGCAGCCGATCCTGCCCCGACGCGCGGTCGGACAGGAAGATGATCTCGTTCTTGCGGCTGTCGAACGAGTTCTCGGTGAAGTACAGATGATAGTTGTTGCCCGTGGACGTCAGCTTGAGGACGCGGCGCCCCGTCTTCTCGTCTCTGAATTCGTGTTGTTCAGAGCGCCAGGTGTCTCCGATCATTGTGTTTTCTCCGTAAGAGGATAAGCGGGATCGCACAACAGGTTTTCGCCGTCTACATAAGCCATGAAGAGCGGAGTTTCCATCAGGTGGGAATAGGTGACCTCGAAGCCGAACCAAAGCAGGCCCATCACCCAGTCGCCCCGCTCGCGCCAGCGTTTGTAATCGCGCTCCAACATGCTCCACGGGATACGGTCGCGGCTCGGCTGCATTCGCTCCTTTGCCTGCGCCCATGATGCGCGATCTTTCACCGCATAGTCCAGGTAGCCGAGCGCTCCGCTGCTGTCGTAGTAGTCCTTGCGGGTGGCGCCCCAGGGCGTGGTATAGATGCGGTATTCGCCGGTGGCTTCGATCAGCTTGATGGGGTAGCGCGGGCTGTTGTCGGGGAGGATGTGCCGGACACAATCCACGTCCAGGTACTCGGCCCAATCCGCGCCGGCCGGCAAACCCTCGCGGCGCCAGCGGGCGATCGTGGAGTCCCAGGGCAAATCCACGATAGGCACCCGGTCGGCGTCTTGGTGCTCGAACATGCGTCGGATGCGTTCTCGGGTGGTGAGCGACTGGTTCATGGGGCCAATCTCATTTCCATGGATAGTTTGCTGCAACGTCCGCAACCACACGGAGATTCTCGACAGGTGTGCCATACGGCGTTGCATCCCCTGTGGAAAACACGAAGCGACGGAGTGTCGGCATCTCGTCAAGTATGCGGGTGACATACGCCCGCGTTTCGGATGCATCCATCCGGGCCAGCGCAGCCGGTTCCACGCCCCCGATGAGGATCTTGTCGCCGCCCCAGGCGATGCGCGCCTGGCTGGCCCAGATGTCGCCAGTGGTCGGTGGGCAGAGCGAGTCGAAGCCATCCTGCCGTCCTTGTCGCAGCTCAGGAGTGAAGGCCGACAGCTTGCCGCACATGTGCGTGATGAACAGCTTGCCCGCGGCGTGACAGATGTCAGCGTACTCGTTGATGAAGCCTTCGCTGTACTGCCGATAGAAGGCGGGACTCATGACGGTGGATGAAGTGTTTTCGTAGTCAATCACGACATCGGTCGGACTTTCGCAGACCAACCGGTATTGCTCCAGATGCTTCTGGTGCATCACTGCGAAACACTCGGCCATCTCCGCCGGATGATCGAGCAAAAGGAACGTCGTGGCCTGCACACCACACAGAAACATGTAGAAGTGCTGGATCGGTGATTGCGGGCCATCGCTGGTCGGGATGCCGTCGTCGCCGATGACGCGCACCCGCTCGCGGAAGCCGGCGAAATCCTCCTCGTAATGGGTGTGCTCCATCACGTACTGCAGAACCTTGAGATCCTCGACCGACGAGATCGGGTATTTGCTGATGTATCGGGTATGTCCCTCCTTGCTGTAACGGCGCTCGGTTTTGAGGGACCCCACCGGCGTCTCGACGCTTTCAAGCTTCTCGCTGCCGCGGGTCAGGCTGCGGCGAACGATGCAGCTATCTTCCACCACCCGGATGGTGGGCGAATGTCGTTCCAGCACATCGCCGCCCACGAGACGGATGGCGTAGGGGATATCGAGTGCGTCAACCTCTTCGGTCCACAGCCCTTCGCGATCTTCCAGTGCGCCGCGCACGGCATCGGCGCCGCCGTAGCCCTGGGTCGCCAGCCACGCGGTGTAGTAGGGGTCAATCAACGGCGCCCACGAGACGTGATCCGTTTCCTCGCCGCGCAACGAAGCCATGATCCGTTCTCTGCCCGTCAGGGCATGATGCGTCATGGCAGATGTGCCTGGCATGGTGCTTTCCTCTCAGAGTGACAGGCAGGAGTTTCTAGAACACCGGTCAAGTAATCCGCTACGGGCGACCGAGGCTTCGTCGTGAGCTCAGCCGAACGGTCGCTGCAACGCCTGCGAAGTCGCCCGTCGGCGACTGAATTCCAGCCGACGCAGAGCCTGTCCTGAGCTTGCCGAAGGATCGGCTTTGCACTGGTTGCAGCGGTTTCTAACCGCCGAACATGGTTGCGGGCCTCGCAATGACAACGAAGTTGCTTATACCTGGCCCATTTGCTGGCGATACAGGTGGCACTTGGTCAGCGCGCCGTTGACGGAGATATCCTCAGGCGCTTCGCGTCGGCATATCTCCATCACCTGCAGGCACCGGCCGGCAAACTTGCAGCCCACCCGCACGTACTCCTCTATGTCACTCTCCGCCAACTGGATTTTGGTCGTCCAGCGTTTCTTGGGGTTAGTGGCAGGGATGCACTCGCGCAAGAGCCGGACGTAGGGATGCTTCGGCGACATCAGGACATTTTCCACATCGCCCATCGCCACGATATTGCCTCTAAACATGACGGCGATCCGGTCGCACACGTAGTAGGCGGTGGCCAGGTCGTGGGTGATGTACACGACGCCCAATCCCAGCGTATCCACAAGCTCCCGAAACAGGTTCATGATGGACATTCGCAGCGAGGCGTCAACCATGGATACCGGCTCATCCGCGATCAACAACGAGGGGTCACTCAGCAGTGAGCGGGCGATGGAGACCCGCTGCAGTTGGCCGCCGGAGAACTCGGCCGGATAGCGGCCGGCAATCGTCTCGTAGTTCAGTCCCACCAGTTGCAGTGCTCGATCAATCCGGGCCACGGCTTCTGCCCGGGTATCGGCGAGTTGATAGTTGTGTACGGTCCCGAAGAAATAGTTCTCCACTTGCCGCAACGGGTTGAAGGTCTCGAACGGATTCTGGAAGACCGCCTGCGCCCCCGCCGTGCGCCAGACCTGCTTCCCGGCGATCGGCTGCCCGTCCTTCCCCCGATGGGTGATCGTTCCCGCGGTCGGCTCCTCAAAACCCAGGATCATGCGCGCCAGCGTGCTCTTGCCGCATCCGCTCTCTCCGGCTAAGCCAAAGATCTCCCCGGCGCGCACGTGGCAGGAGACATGATCCACGGCCGTGATCCTGAGCCGGGAGAACATGTTGCCCATGTGGAAGACCTTGCTCACATCCTGAAGCTCAAGAATGGTGTTTATGGTCGGCCTCCTGCATCAGCCAGCACGCCACCCGGTGCTGATCCCCTACACTCTGGCACGTGGGCGTCTCTTTGCGGCAGATCGGCATCCCGTACTTGCAGCGCGGATGAAACGCGCACCCGCTCGGCAGATTCACCAACGAGGGGGGCGACCCCGGCGCGCTTTCCCGCATCGTCTTATCCCCAAACTGCGGCAAGGAGTTAATCAGATACTGGGTATAGGGATGCCGTGGTTGCTCGAAAATCTCCTCGACCTTCGCTTCCTCGATGATCTTCCCGGCATACATGATCCCAACCCGGTCTGCGATGTTTGCAAGCACACCCATGTCGTGCGTCACAATGACCAGGGCGTTCTGCTGTCGCTCCTGAACCTCTTTCAGGAGCTGCAGCACCCCGCGCTGCACCACCACATCCAGCGCGGTCACCGGCTCGTCCGTGATCACCGCCCGCGGGGAGAGGAAGGACGCCAATGCGATCACCACCCGCTGGCGCATCCCGCCCGAAAGCTGGTGCGGATAGACCTCCAGCACGTTCGGCGGCAGCCCCAGCTCCATCAGGTGTCGCCGCGCGCGCTCCAGCACATCCCGTTTCGCTTGCTGGGGGACATGGCTCGCCAGGAAGTCGCTGAAGGTCCCTTTCAGCTTGACGACCGGGTTGAGATTACTCATCGAGCTCTGGGGGACATAGGAGATGAACGACCAGCGTAGGTCCCGTCTCTCCGCCGGTGTCAAGGAACAAAGGTCGAGTTCTTGCTCGCCAACCCGGTACCAAACCTTCCCGCCTATCAGCCTCAAGGGCGGTTGGATGTCGCCAAACAGGGTCTTCACCAGGGTCGTCTTCCCGCACCCACTCTCCCCGGCAATCCCATAGACCTCGTTTTCCTGGAGCTCGAGGTCAACTCCGTTGACCGCATGGACTACCTTCTTGGTCCCCAGCATATCCAGGACGTAGTTGGATTCCAGTTGCTCTACTTTCACTACCCACATGGCCCGCCCCCTTAACTTGCGCCTACCCGCTGGATGCGGGCCCTGGGATCGAGATACTCGCTGACGCTCATCGAAAGCAGGTAGAGAGACGAGAACAGCGCGACGGCCGCGCCGATGGGCGCGAAGATCCACCACCACAGGCCGAGCAGGATCGCCTGGTAATTCAAGGCGAAGTGGAGCATGGTGCCCAGGGTAGGGATCGTCACATCGGTCAAACCGAGATAGGCCAGGGTCACTTCCATGCCCGTCACCCAGATCATATTGCCGATGAGCGTTGCCATCGTGAGCGGGATGACGAAGAGGAGATATTCATCGAATATCAACTTGAGGGCGGGGCTGCCGGAAAGGATGGCGGTGTAGGTGAATTCTCGTTCCCGCAAGCTCAGGATCTGCGACCGCATGAGTCGGGCGTCAAACGCCCAACCCATCAGCCCGAAGAGCAATGCCATGGTCAACAGGCTCAATTGCTCTTTGAGTATCATCGCCAGCAGCACAAAGATCAACAGCAGTGGCAGCACGAGAAACCCGTCATTGATGAACATGAGTACCCGATCAATGATGCCTCCACTATAGCCAGCCACCAGGCCTAGCGTCAGCGCGATGACCCTGGAGATTGACGCCGCAAGCAGCGCAAGCAGGAGGGAATTGCGTATGGCAGCAGTCAGCACCCAAAACACATCCTGACCCAGAGAACTCGTCCCCAGGAAGTGTTCCCTGGAAGGCGGCATGTCACGCGGCACCACGCGCCATTCCGTTGGGTCATAAGGTGCAAGCAACGAGAGCAGGGCAAGCACGACCAACACCGACATGATGGCCGCACCGAGACTGAACCGCCGGTCTCTGAGGAGCGCTCGCAGTGTCTTCATCGGACAGATTCTCTGTTCATGTCAACCTTGATCCTGGGATCATGTCAACCTGATCCTGGGGTCGAACAACGGGTTGAGCAGGTCCATGAGCAAAGTGCTCGTGGTGAGCGCGAAGATGGATAGGGTTGTGATGCCCATGAGCATGTTGTAATCGGAGGCCAGAATGGCGCGATAAGCCAACGAACCCAGCCCGGGATAAGCGAAGACGACCTCGGTGACCAGGGCGCCGCTGAATAGCGCCGCAAAGCCGAGGGCAAACCGGGTGATCTGGGGGAGCATGGCGGTCCGCATCACATACCTGCTAAAGATGGTGCTTTCCTTGACAGCCCCGATCTTCGCATACTGCACGTAACCCTCTTCGTTGACGCCTTGCACGATGAGCCGCATGATTTGATGGGTTGTGGCTACGCCGAGCAAGATTAGGGACATAGCCGGCAGAAACGCGTGTTTGAGAACGTCTTTGATGAACAGCCAGGAGAACTCGACCTTGGCGCCGATCGTATACCCTCCCCCAATAGGAAATAAGGGAATGATATAGGCAAACAAGATGATGAGCGTAAGGGCTACGATGTAATAGGGCATCGGGGCCAGGAACATGATCGCGCCATCAACGACGTTCAGTATCCGGCTACGCTTGAAGTGCCCGGCGAGGCCACCCGATAGATTCCCGATGATAAAGACCACCACCGTCGTGGTAAGAAGCAAACAAAACGTCCAGGGGAGCGAGGTGGCGATCAATTGGTTGACGGGGGTAGGGAAGGCGACTAACGAAGGCCCGAAATCACCCGTGAACAGCCTCCGCCAAAACGCAATATACTGCTCGAGCAATCCTTTGTCCAGACCATACATTTCTCGCAGCGCGCGAATCGTTTCCTCGGCTGCTTTCGGATCCATGTATGCGCCTCGGGCCTGGATGTTGGCGACCATCTTCTCGACCGGTCCGATGGGCATCAGCCTCGGCAGGAAGAAGATCATCGTGATCCCCAGCACCGTCACCAGCACATATTGGATGAGCCGCGGGATGAGATATCGCCTGACAAATCTCATTTTCCCCTCTTTCTTGCATGACCTCACGGTCATCCAAACGCAGGCATCCTGAGCGGAGGTTACGTAGTTCGTAACCGCAGTCGAAGGATGCCGGAGCGTCCAGAGAGCATGACCGCACCCTTCGACTCCGCCTCGCTGTACTTCGACCGCGCTGCACTCCGCTCAGCAGGTGGCGAGGCTCCGCGCAGGGTGCTTTGTGCTGTACAGCGTGAATCCTGTCTAGTAGAACTCAAGTTGCGGCCCACAAGCAGGCGATTTCCGTCTGCTCGTGGGCTCTCTTAGGCCACCCGGCGATGAAAGTGTTCTGTGGTCGCTGAGTCAAGGCCGTCTCGCCGGGCTACAGGTCAAACACGCTACCTTACTTCCCTGATGGCTTCAAGAACGTGAGGAGGTACTTGAAGTTGGGATAGTGATGGTAGGGTACGGTGAAGTGATTCTCAGCGCTGGGCCAGCCGGTCCAGTAGTAGTTGGAGACCGCGTACGGATCCAGCGACGTAGTGGCCGAGATCGCCGGCTGGTTCTTGATGTGGAGCTGGATCAGCTCTAACCCGATGGGCTGGAGCGTGGCAGAATCGTTCGGATCGCTGCTCTGGATCTTCTTGAGAATCTCATCTACGCGGGGATCGGTCCAGCGGGACGGATGGCCGAACTGTCGCTTGCCCAGCTCTTTCTCCAGGTAGGCGCTGTCGAACGCCGTGAAGGTTCGGAAAAGGTCGGCGTTTTCCAGGTAGTTGCTGCCGTGCGTCTGCGTCCCGCCGACATCGAAGTTGCCCATGGCAATCCTGAGCTGGCCAGGGTCGCCTACCTCAAAGCGCACGTCAAACCCGAACTTCTTCCACTCGTTGTACGCAGCCTGGGCGTTCTGATATGACCACCGGCCAGGGGTATCTTGAGTGAAAACGGCGAACTGGAACGGCGTGCCGTCGGGCAGCTTCCACTTCTTATCGGCGCCCTGGGTGAAGCCGGCCTTCTTCAGCAGCTTGGCAGCCGCATCAGGGGAGTACTTCCACGAGCCATAGCCGAAGTTCTCCTTGATCCACGCGGGATCTTCGTTGACCTTGAAGCCGCGCTTCTTCGCCTCGGCGACGAGCCTGGCCGGTGCGGTGGGATCCCACGGGATGAACTTCTCTCCGCCGCCCAGGTCGAGGGTGAACTCCTTCTCCAGCCACGCCACCAGTGGTTCGATGTACGGCTTCTTCATCTGGGGCGCATTCACGACGATGGGCAGCGGGTTCATGGCCGCCGCGCCATCATAGGCGCTGACATTGTAGGAGACGGGGTCAATCGCCAGGGTGAGGGCCCAGCGCACGTCCGGGTTGTTGAACGGCGGCTTCAGGGTGTTGAAGACGACGCCGCCGACGCCGGGGTGCCGGTTCGACTGAATCCAGGGGAAGTCCTGTTTCTCGAAGTAGCCACGGGCCGAGGGATCCGCCTTCATGACCGCGCGGATAGCGGGGAGATCGAGGTCGATCATGTCGACGTCATGGCGCGTCATCGCGATGACCCGCGAGGTGAAGTCGCCGTAATCCACGAACACCACGTACTTCGGCTTAGGCTCGCCAAAGATCATGCCGGTCGGGGTCTTGGCCCAGTCGGCGCGCTTCTCCCAGGCCGTCCACAGGCCGGCCGGGTCGAAACTGTGCAGCTTGTAGGGGCCGGAGCTCAGCGGCGGGTTGTACTCGAAGGCGTTGAACGCCTCGATGTCCACCTTACCATCCTTCACGAACTTCTCGAACACATGCTTGGGCATGACCCACAGGCTGCCCCACAAGTCACAGAAGTTCTCGAAGTGGAAGCGCGGGTTGCCCTGCTTGAGCTGAATCTGAACAGTGGTCTTGTCGAGCGCCTTGACGCTTTCCACCTGGCGGGTCACGCTGGCGCTATTCAGCGCAGTCGGGACAAGCCTGACGAATTCCACGGTGAACGCCAGGTCTTCCGCGGTGAGCTCTTTGCCGTCGCTCCACAAGACGCCCGGCCGGAGCTTGATCGTCATCGTCTTGAAGTCCGGGCTGTACTGCGGCGGCGCCGAAGCCAGCGCGTTGATGATCTCGCCTTTTTCGAAGTCATCTACCCATAGTGACTCGTTCATCAACTGCTGCATGCCGCGATCCCGCTGTCGCCAGCCCGCCCACTCGTTGAAGTTCTTGGGGGTGGCATTCTTGGCCGTCAACTGCTGGGCGAAGACGGTTTCACTGCGCGGGAAGCCCATCGTCTGGACGGCCGCCGGCTTTGCCGTGGGAGCGGGCGTCGCCGTCACGACAACCTCTTTCTGCTGAATCACAGTCTCGACCTTCGGCGTGCCCGCGACCTGCACGACACGCGTGACTTCCACCTGTTGTGTAACGACCTCTTTGACGACCTGGGGCGTGGGCGTTGTGCACGCCGCCGCCAGCACCCCTGCGGAGCCCATCGCGGTCAGACGCACGAAATCGCGCCGAGTCAGTTTCCTCTTGCTCATTTTCTTCCTCTCCTGTTTCGGATGAATATGCTACGCTAGACTCAGAGTTTGTGAATCTATCGGCGGTCAGTTTGGCGGCGAGCCAGTCCTGCGGTAATATCCTGGTAACCAGGAGGCCTGACCATGACACCCACCACCCCCACCGGCGAGAACAGGTATCA
>Ga0194125_10002966_pt1 | contig 27767 bp, 28 predicted proteins | sample TA2KigC250mmetaG_FD_148626 | JGI IMG/M metagenome (GOLD analysis project Ga0194125, IMG submission 148626) | Freshwater microbial communities from Lake Tanganyika, Tanzania - TA2015034 Kigoma Deep Cast 250m | ecosystem: Environmental > Aquatic > Freshwater > Lake | place: Tanzania: Lake... | reverse complement strand
CCTGCAGGCAGCCGGCTGGTATTTACGGTCCGATATCATCTGGCATAAACCCAACTGCCAGCCAGAGAGCGTCAAAGACCGTCCCACCCGTTCTCATGAGTATGTTTTTTTATTTTCCAAATCCGAAAAATACTATTATAACTACGAGGCCATCAAAGAGACCGCCAATTATCCTGCCCGCCGAAATCGCCGCACGGTTTGGCAGATCAACACCGAAGCCTACAAAGGAGCCCACTTCGCCACATTTCCACCTAAACTGGTGGAATTATGCCTTCTCGCCGGGTCTGAAGAAGGGGATATTGTCTTGGACCCTTTCTTTGGCAGCGGCACCGTGGGGGAAGTAGCCCTGAAGCTGCAAAGGAAGTTCATTGGCATTGAAATTAAAGAGGAATATGCCAAGCTAGCCCAGGAAAGGCTGGAGTGGAGCAGTTTATGACGGATTTCACAGTGTTGCTCCCAGACCTGCAAATAGCCTTTTATCATCGATTGAGAGACATAGAAAACCGTTACCTGGGGGAGGCGTTAAAAAACACCATTAGCAGGCTGGATATATCGATTATTGACGCCGAGCTTGCCCGGCTTGTCAAGGCCTCAGGACTGCGAAAGGTTGCCTCATTCGGGCTGCGAGGCGAACTTTTTTTTCCGGTTCCTTGTCTTCTGAACACTAACCCTTTTCTATTGGGCTATTATAGATTGCTGTTTGGTTTCTCTCAAAAAGATTTTTATAATCAAGGACCTTTTGGCAGATTTAACGTCTTGGAAGAACGAGGCGAACTTCCCGATAAAATATCAGGACTGGTTGAACCTTTATGTAAAAGTCTCATCGCCACTGCAGAAATACTAATTGATGGGCTGGATATTATCTCACCTAGAATAATTCACAGTCTTCAAATTATCACCTTTGGGGCATTTCTCAGAGGGAGTTATCTGAATAAAAAGGGACAGCGGGCAGTTAAAAATATTTACGAATTAATTTTTTCTATTGTAAAAAATTATATAATTAACTCTTCGCTAAGATTAATTACAATAAAGAATGACTCAGAAAGAATTGTGCATATTGACTTCATGAATGACCCTGATATAAAAATCCAGAGTATCCTTAGTTCAGGAATTAATCCTATAGTGGCAATAGAGATTAAAGGTGGTACTGATGTCTCAAATGTTTACAACAGATTAGGTGAGTCTGAAAAGAGTCACAGAACAGCAAGAAGCTTAGGATTTGCAGAGTGTTGGACAATAGTCAACGCAAAACTTGACCTTGATAAGGCACGCCAAAAGTCTCCTTCGACGACTAAGTTTTTCTATCTATATAAGATTATTGATGAATCAACCAAAGAACATTGGTCCTTTAAAGATCAGTTATGCGCCTTAATAGGGATTAAATCAAATTTATAAAAAATATTAAGGAGATATTTCAGTAGATAGAAATAAACCCTATTCTTCACCGCATCCTGCTTCGGCCCCAATGGCTAAAATAAACTCTATGTAGTACGCCAGTTCCCGTATGCTGGAGAAACACCATGTCCATTCGATACCTGGCCGAGGAATTATACCGCTGCCAGCGCAAGATCCAGGAACTGGAAAAAAAACTGGCCCAGCTGGGGAGCCAGGCGTCCCCGGAGCGGGCCGCTCTGGAAGCGGCATTGTGGCAGGCCCGGAAGGAACGGGAGCATTACAAGGCCCTCCTGGAGGCTAAAAAAGAGCCGCCGCTGCCCATCTGATGCGCCTCACTGTCACTCCCGACGGTTGATCAGGGCCGCCACGTACCCGGCCCCGAAGCCGTTGTCGATGTTCACCACCGAGACTCCGGAAGCGCAGGAGTTGAGCATGCCCAGAAGAGCCGCAATACCCCCGAAGCTGGCCCCATAGCCTATGCTGGTGGGCACCGCGATCACCGGCCGTTGCACCAGGCCGCCGACGACGCTGGGCAGGGCCCCTTCCATCCCGGCCACCACAATAAACACCGTGGCTTCCTGCAGCTTTTCCTGGTAGGCCAGGAGGCGGTGCAGGCCGGCCACCCCCACGTCGTAGATAGCCTCCACCCGGTTGCCCATCAGCCGGGCGGTGAGGTAGGCCTCTTCGGCCACCGGGATGTCGGAGGTGCCGGCGGAAATGACCAGGATCAGCCCCCGGCCCCGGTCGGCCACTTCCTGCAGGCCGAAAGTCATTATCCGGGAAACCGGATGATAATAACCCGCGGGAAAGATTTCCTGCAAAACGGCGGCCTTGTCCGCCTCCAGCCGGGTTATCAGGATCTGGGCGGCCCGCTCCTGGATGGCGCCGAGGATGGCGGCTATCTGCTCCACACTCTTGCCGGCCGCAAAGACTACCTCCGGGAAACCCTGCCGCAGTTGGCGATGATGATCCACGTGGGCGAAACCCAGGTTCTCGAAAGGCAGGTGGAGCAGGCGCCGCCTGGCCTCCTCGACGCTGAGGCGCCCGGACTGCACTTCCCGCAGGAGGTGCTCCAGGTTTGCCGCTTCCATTGTCTCAATCCTCCTCTGATTTCACTAACCTGCCGTCCGGAGTCACCCGGTAGCGCCGCCCCCGCCAGTTCACCGTATCCCCCGCAAAACTCAGAGCCCACAAACCGAAAGAAATCATATCCTTAAGCGGCAGGAGGAGAAACCAGCCCCAGGGAAGCCGGCCCTGAAGACAGGCCCGCTCCGCCACCACGGCCACCGATAGACGGACCGCCAGGCAAGCCAGGGCCAATTGTCCCCCCCAGGCCGCCAGACCGCCGGCCAGCCAGGCCAGCAATCCCCAGGGCAACGCAAAAGTGATGCCGTAAGCGAAATAGCCCCTGGGGCGGCAGACCCGATAGGTCCGGGCCCAACGCAGATGCCGGGCCAGGTAGCCCTGCAGCGTCTCCCGGCTGCTCAGGGTCTCCACCACATAGGGCAAAACCTGCACCTTCAGACCGGTCCGGCTGACCCGATGGCCCAACTGGTAATCGTCGGCCAGATAATCGGCGATGCCTGCAAAACCGCCGATGTCCTCCAATACCTGCCGGGGCAGGGCCATGACCGCGCCCAGGGCAAAGGTGATGCCCTCGACGTAATGGGCCATGGCCACGGAAGGCATGAAATCGGCGCTGATACTCAGGGCCTCCAGGGCCGCCGGGCCGGTGTGCACCGGTCCGGAACGGTACAGGCAGGTGGCCAGGCCGACCCCCGGTTTTTGTAAGGCCGCTGCCAAGCGCGCCGCGAGATCAGGTCCGACCCGCACGTCACTATCCGAGATCACGATAAGCTCATGCCGGGCCAGGGGGAGCAACTGCCGGAGGGTGCTGACTTTCGGGTTTAACCCGAGCTCCTGGGGGCAGATGACACTCTGCACCTCCACCTCGGGATTATCTGCCTGCAATTGCCGCAAGAGCGGCAGGGCCGGATCCGTGGGATCGGCCACGCCGAACACAACCTGGATGTCAGGGTAATCCTGCCGCAGGAAACTGGCTAAACAGGCGGACGTGTCTGCATCCCATCCCCGCACCGGCTTTAACAGGGAAATTCCGGGCTGGGCTGCGTCTGCCCCTTCCGGGAACGGCCGCCGGAGAAAAAACCACAGGGCCGCAGCGGCCCCCACCTGATAAGCCAGGGCCGCCAGGGCCAGGAGAGCGAACATAAGGGCCAGGAACATCATGCCAGTTCTAACCGGGAAATGGATTTACAAAATAACCGTGAGGCCCTTGTTTCGGAGATATTCCTTCACCTGGCGGATACTGAGCAGGCGATAGTGGAAGACCGAGGCGGCCAGCAGGATTTGGGCCCCCCCTGTGGTCGCGCCCTCATAGAAGTGCTCCAAGGTCCCGGCCCCCCCTGAGGCGATGACCGGGATGGACACCGCCTGGGCAATGGCCCTGGTAAACTCCAGATCATAGCCGGCCTGGGTTCCGTCGCCATCCATGCTGGTCGGCAGAATAAAGCCCGCCCCCCGCTCCTGGCATTCCTTGGCCCAGGCCACCGCGTCCCGGCCCACGGGTTTGGTGCCCCCGGCTATGACGAGTTCGAAGCCGGAGGGCATGGCCTGATTCCGTTTCCCGTCCAGGGCCAGGGTGATTTTCTGGCCGCCGTACTTTTCGGCCGCCTGGCTGATGAGGTCCGGGTTTTTGACTGCGGCGCTGTTCATGGCGATCTTCGCGGCCCCGGACTGGAGCACCATTGCAATGTCCTCCAGGGTGCTGATGCCGCCGCCCATGGTCAGGGGCAGGGAGATGGCTGCGGCCACATTCTTGACCCATGCCAATGTGGTCTTGCGGTTCTCTACTGTGGCCGCAATATCCAGCATGGCCAGTTCGTCTGCACCTTCCTGTTCGTAAAACCGGGCGTTTTCCACCGGATCGCCGGCGTCCCGCAGATTAATAAAATTAACCCCTTTCACCACCCGGCCATCTTTCATGTCCAGGCAGGGCATGATCTTAATGGGCTTCATAGAGTCGTTCTCCTTGCATTTTAATGGAACAATGCCTGCCATTATTTGCGAAAAAGCGAGCTGAGGCAAGGGAAATATGTTAGCCAGGGTCGTGCCCAGGCCTGTGATTTTTTCCCCCCTGCCATTCTTTGCGAATATTTTTGTTGACAGCCGGACTGACTACTATTAAATTAAGTTAATAGAAATAATTATTTATAAATTATTTTAACAGGAATTAATATCATCCTTTGTTGATGGCAGGGCAGTAACTCGTGTTAAGGTGGATCTTTGAAACTGAGCGCGGTAAGGCCTACTTATAACCCATTCATAATCAGGAGGAGACATGTTTAAGAAAATTTTGGTTCCTTTGGATGGCTCAGATCTGGCAGCGAAGATCCTGCCGAAGGTGGAAGAACTGGCAAAATTGTGCGACGCTGAGGTGACCCTGATTATGGTGGGCGCCTCTGCCACGAATCTGGCGGGCATAGCCAGTCCGGAGATCTTTGAAAAGGCCGCAGAGCACGACAGCCGGTTTGCCAAGCGGTATTTAGAGGGCGCCGCCAACGAATTGCAGGGGAAGGGAGTAAAGGTTAACTGGTTCTATGAGGCCGGAATGCCGGCGCAGACCATCATCAAGCACGCCTCGGACAACAATTTTGACCTCATTGCCCTGGCGACCCACGGGAAGGGCGAAGTTGCCTGGGTGATGGGCAGCACCGCCGAAAAAATTCTCAGCCATGCCACTGTCCCGGTTTTTCTGCTGCGGGTGATGGAGTATAAACCCCCGTTGTTGAAAGAGCAGTTTTTTATGTGAGCTTAAAGGAACAATCATTTTCTGGATTACCGATTCCGTTGCACAGTTCCCCAAGCAGAAAAAACCAACACGACACCATCTCGGGGCGGCCTTAAAACCGCCTCGTTTTTGTTTTGCTTTAGTTTAAAGAGGACAGGCCTATCACGGCGATTTTCGCCTTATCGGCCTGCTGCAGCATTTCCGTCCGATCGAACATCAGGGTCTTGCCGGCCTCGAGGGCCAGGACGCTAGCCTTGACTTCCCGCATGACTCCGATGGTTTCCAGACCTACCGCCGGCACATCGAATCGCAGGTCCTGGTCGGGTTTGCTGACTTTGACCACTACGGCTTGTTCTCCGGCCAATATCCCGCCCCGGCGGATGGTGGCGTCTGTGCCGTCGATGGCTTCCACCGCAAGCACCGCCTGGCGACGCACCACCACGCACTGGCCGATGTCCAAGCGGCCGATTTCTTTGGCCATGGCGAAGCCGAATTCGATATCTCGCAGTTCTGCGGCGTTAGGTTGGCGTCGGCTCAGGACCCCCTCGGGGGCCAGGAGTTCCGTGAGGAAAAGAGTGGGAGAGACGATGGTGATGCCTTCGCTTTCCAATTCTGCGGCGACGGCTCGCAGGATGCCATCATCACCCGCGTGTTTGGCCCGGCCGACAATCTTCAGGGCCCGCCAATCGGGGCGGAGATGGCTGAAAAGGCGACCCTTGCTGATGCCGCCGGCCATGACGGCCCGGGTGACCCCGGCTTTCTGGAAAAACCGGATGATCTTGCCCAACTGGCCCACGTAGACCCATTTAACCGCATCCGCCCACTGTTCCAGGGCCGGGTCGGTTTCGCCGTGATGGGCTGCAGCCACTACTTGGAAGCCCTGCTCCCGGGCGGATTGGGCAAAGATCAGGGGAAATTTATTCTTTCCCGCGATGAGACCGATTTTCCCGGACATCGATGGGCGCCAGACCTCTCTCGGACGTTTCCAGAAATTGCACTAACCGGTGTACCGACGCTTCTTCCGGAAAGCGCTGGCGGACCTGCGCCATGGCTTCTTTCAGGGTCAGGTCTGAGGTAAACAGGAGTTCATAGGCCGCCTTGAGGATGTCCAGATCCGCCAGGGAGAAGCCATGGCGTTTGAGCCCCACCAGGTTCAAGCCCACGATTTTCGCCCGGTTGCCCAGGGCCATACAGTAGGGCGGGACATCCCGGGCCACGGCCGAAGCCCCGCCGATAAAGGCATAGGCGCCGATGCGGCAGAACTGATGGATGGCGGACAGGCCCCCCAGGATGGCATAATCATCCACGGTGATGTGCCCTGCCAGGGTAGCGGCATTGGACATGATGACATGGTTGCCCACCCGGCAGTCGTGAGCTACGTGCGTGTAGGCCATGAGGAGATTGCCGTGGCCCACCTGGGTGAGACCGCCGCCGCCGGCCGTGCCCCGATGCAGGGTGGCGAATTCCCGGATGATGTTATCATCCCCGATGATGAGGCGGGTCTCTTCGTTCTTGAATTTTAAGTCCTGGGGGACTTCCCCCACCACCGCAAACTGAAAAATCCGGCAGCGCTTGCCGATGGCGGTGAAAGGACGGATCACCACGTGCGGCCCCACCTGGGTGTCGGCATCAATGGTGACCTGGCCGTCGATAATGCTATAGGGACCCACCGTCACGCCAGTTCCCAGCTCAGCCTTTTTATCAACGATGGCAGTGGGATGGATCTCAGGCATGGGCGGGAATCTCCTCCTGGGTCAGGGCGGCCATAAATTCCCCCTCCGCCACGATAGTGCCGTCCACCAGGGCTTTGCCCTCCATTTTCCAGACCTTCTTGCCGCTCCTGAGGGTGGTCATCTCCAGGATAAGTTGATCGCCGGGGACGACCTGCCGCCGGAACCGCACCTTATCCATGCCCAGGAAGAGATATAATTTATTTTCCAGATGTCCCCTGGTGGTCATATAGGCCAGGACGCCCCCCACCTGGGCCATGGCCTCCACGATGAGCACCCCGGGCATCACTGGTCTGCCGGGAAAATGACCGGGGAAAAAGGGTTCATTAAAGGTGACGTTTTTCAGTCCTTTGATATACTCTCCGGCCCTCACCTCCAGGATACGGTCCACGAGGAGAAATGGGTAGCGATGAGGAAGATAGTGCATGATTTCTTCCAGAACCAGGTGCTCGGGCGTCGTCATGAGTCAGACTCCTTGGACAGGCCGGCTGTGAGGGCGGCCACCTGTTTTTCTAAAACTTTAATACGGTTGTACAGTTCTGGCAGTTTCTTCTGGATGGCCATCGTACGCAGGAACTCGTTGTGAGGCTGGGCCGGGGAGCCCGTGACGGTCTGTCCGGCGGGAACGGAATTGGGCACCCCCGCCTGGGCCCCGATGCGGGCCCCGTCGCCGATGGTAATGTGGCCCACCAGGCCCACCTGTCCGGCTAACATGACGTTTTTCCCGACCTTGGTAGAGCCGGAGATCCCCGCCTGCCCCACGATGATGGTGTTTTCGCCGATGATCACATTATGGGCCACCATGACCAGATTGTCGATTTTAGCTCCCCGGCAGATGCGGGTCTCTCCCAGAGCGGCGCGGTCGATGGTAGTATTGGCCCCTATTTCCACCTCATCCTCAATGACCACGGTCCCGAGTTGGGGAATTTTATAGAAGCTAGTCCCATCGGGGGCAAAGCCGAAGCCATCGGCCCCGATCACCGCGCCGCTGTGTACAATGACCCGGTTCCCCAGGGTACACCCATCCCGTACCGTGACGTTGGGATAGAGTATCGAGTCTGCGCCGATGGCCACCCCATGGCCGATGACGACCCCCGGGAACAGGGAGACCCTGTTCCCCAAGGTGACGTCATCGCCGACCCAGACCTGGGGGGCAATGGAAACCCCCTCTCCCATCCGGCAGTTAGCTCCCAGGCAGGCCTGATTGCTGATGCCGGGCCAGCGGCGCAGGGGCGGGGCAAAAACCGTGGCAATCTTGGCGTAGGCCAGATAGGGATTGGGGGTGACAATAACGGGGCGTTTGAGATGGCTCAGGTCCGGAGAAACGATAAACGCCCCGGCCCGGCTTTCGTCTATCTGCTTGACAAACTTGCTGCGGGCCACAAAGGCCACATCCTCCGGGCCCGCCTGATCAATGGTGGCAATGCCGCGCAGCTTCAAATTTTCCGGCCCCTGGCAGACGCCCCCCACCAATTGGGCCAATTCTTTCAGGGTCTTTTCCATGGAACCATCAACGGCCGAAGGCGTTTTTGACCTGTTCGGTGATGTCGATACTGGGATCAAACCCAATCACCACCCGCTTATCCAGGATGATGGTGTATTTGCCGTCCCGGGAAATCTGCTCCATCACCCGGGCGAATTTTTCATACAGGGGTTTGAGCTCTTTTTCTTCCAGCTTGGCCAATTCCTGCTGCGAAGCACCGACTTTTTGGCGCAGTTCCATTTCCTTGCGGCCGAATTCTTCTTCCTTCCGTTTCCGGGCATCTTCTTTCATAACGGCCGCCTGCTTCTGATACTCTTCCAGCTGTTTGCCGAAATCCTGCCGGCGTCGATCCAGATCCCGTCCCAGCTCCTCGCTCTTGCGTTTGATGGCCTCCTGGGCCCTTTTGCCCTCGGAGGAATTAAAAATAACCTCTCCCATATCCACTACCGCAATCTTGGTATCTCGGGCTAAAGAAGGGGCTGCAAAACTCAACACCAAAAGGACAGCGGTAAGTGCGGAAAAAACATTAAACTTCATTTAATTCTCCTTATGAGGAATTTAATTTAATCACCATTATGGATTGGTTCGGTTTTTGGAAAAATCATCGCCATTAAAAAGTGCCGCCGATGGAGAAATCAAAGGCGCTTCTTCTATCCCACGGTTTGGGGTTCAGGTTGTAACCCCATTCCAGGCGCAGGGGGCCCAAGGGTGAAAACCAGCGGATGCCGGTGCCCACGCTGGTGCGCATACTGCTGAAGTAGGTCTGCCCCGAGCCGTAAACATCACCGCTATCCAGGAAAAACACTCCCATCAGGCCGGCCTTTTTATAAAGCGGGAAGCGCCATTCCACATTGACAAACTGGAATTTGTCACCCCCGATGCGTTCCCCCGTAACCGGGTCCCGGGGGCTGATTTCGGCGTATTTGTAGCCCCGGATGGTATCGATGCCGCCCAGATAAAACTTTTCGTAGACCGGCAAAGCGCCCCAGCTGTTTCTAAAGACGTAGCCGATGCGGCCGTGAATGACCCCCACCGTGTTCCAGAAAAGGGGGTAATACCAGCCGCTGTCCGCCACAAAACGAGTAAAGGCGGCATCACCGCCCAAACCGGCCAACTCGGCGGAGACACTGTTATCAGACCCCTGGGTGGGAATAAAAATTGCGTCCCGGGAGTCCCGGCGAATGGAAAGAGAGGTGGCGCTGGTGTTTTTTATCTTAGCCGCATCCAGGAGGACAGGAGACGAATAATATGGCAGGTCAAGCAAGTCGGTATGCTCGTAGCGGTACATCCACATGAGGTTCGTGTATTCCCACCGGAGGGGATGACCCAGCCGCATACTGCCACCGGCACTCTTGCGGGTGTACTCCACAAATTCCCGCTCCCAGTTATAGGCGTCGAGGCCGAAGCTCAGGGGTCGGTCAAAAAGATAGGGTTCGGTAAAACTGAGCCGGTAGCGCCGGGCAATCTGGCCCAACACCCCCTGAGCCCGCAGCTGTTGACCCCGCCCGAAAAGGTTTGATTGGGAGACTTCAATCATGCCCACCAAGCGATCCTGGGTGCTGTAACCGGCGCCGATACCGAACTGCCCGGTGGGCCGCTCCTTGACGTTAATCCTGACGTTAATCCTGTCGGGGGAGCTCCCGGGGCTGGTGCTGAAGTTGACATCTTCGAAAAATTCCAGGCGCCGCAGGTTTTGGGTGCTTCGCTTAATTTTGCTGGCTGAGAATAAGTCCTGCTCAAAAATCCGCAGTTCCCGGCGGATGACTTTGTCCCTGGTCTTGATGTTGCCGACGATTTCGATGCGCTCGAAGTAGACCTTTTCCCCCTGCTGGATGTCGAAGGTGATGTCGACGGTGCGATCCGCTTCATTCTCCCTCAACAAGGGGGTGACATCGGCATAGGCATAACCCTGGTCGGCATAAAGATCGCTCAGAGTGGTGAGATCGGCCTGGATAGCCTCCCGGTTGTAGACTTTTTCCCTAGTAATCGACAAATATTGCCGCAACTTCTCCGGTGGTTCCAGGAGGTCTCCGCGAAAATCGACGCTGCCGACCCGATACTGGGGACCCTCGTCTATGGGAATGGTAATATAAATCCCTTTAGGCTTAATCTCGACCCTCGGTTCGCCCACCCTGGCCTTGATATAGCCGTGATTAAAGTAAAAAGCCGAGATTTTTTCAGCATCCCGTTCCAGGATGTCCTGCTTCACCACGCCCGCACCAGTGATGAAACTTAATATGCTTTTCTCTTTAAGCTCCATGACATCTTTAAGCTTTTTATCCTTGAAGGCGGTGTTGCCTTCAAACCGGATCTGCCGGACGTATAATTTTCCCCCCTCGGCGATATTGAGGACCAGATTAACCTCGGTGGGGGTAATGGGCTCCAGATGATAAGCGACATCTACCTCATAATAACCTTTTTCCCGATATAACGCCTTGATTTTATTTATGCTCTCCTGGATAGTGGCCTCCGAGGCGACACTGTAGACTTTGATCTCCAAAGCTTCCATGATTTTTTTGGTCTTGATCTTCCGGTTGCCTTGGACCAGGATGGCACTGATGGAAGGCTTTTCCACCACGATAAAGGTGACTATGCGCCCCTCGGGGGTATCGCTGACATCAATCTTGACGTCGGAGAAATAGCCCAGATTATAAAGGGTCTTCAAATCTTCCCGCAATCTGGGGGTGGAAATCTGATCTCCGGGGCGGGTTTGAATCGTGGCCAGGATAGTGTCTTTTTCGATGCGCCGGTTGCCTTTGACCTCGATGCGGGAAATTCTTTCCTGGCCCAGAATTTTATTACTGATGTTTCTGGCTAATTGGGCTGCCAGTTGGTTTACGGACCCAACCCCGAGGCCGTCCAGTTTGAATGAGGCCGGTGCAACCCTCCCGGTGAGATCGTTAAGCTGGGCCTCCAAGGCCACGGTGGGGCCGATCTTGATCAGAGAGCCGGTGAGGATGACGTCCGCCCCCAGTTTGCGGCCCAGTTCCGCGGCCTCCCCTGGCGGGATGGGACTAGGCCGCAATGCCACGACCCGCTGCAGTTCCTCGGCCGAGATCATCCCGATACCTTCTTTTTCAAATTGCTCCTTGATAATCTGCTGGATTTTTTCAGCAACACCGGGTAACGGTTCCTTACTCAAAACGGCGAAGGGAAATAGCGCCACGTGTTTGACGCTTATATCCTGGGCCGCCAGGGGCGTCACCCACAGGAAGCAAGTGATGAATGCTAATAATAGTTTTTTCACGCACCCCACCTCAAGTCTGGTTTCCGGGAAGTCTCACGACCTTACCGTCTTTGATGGTGATCTGATAGGAGAGTAGACCCGCTAGTTCCAGATTATGAGTCACCACCACGGTTGTCAATCTTTTTTCTTGGTTTAAGCGCAGGAGCAGTTCGTGAATCTGTCTGCCGATGCGGGGGTCCAGATTGCCGGTGGGCTCATCGGCCAAAAGGACGTCCGGCTCCATTACGAGAGCCCGGGCCACCGCCACCCGTTGTTGCTCCCCCCCCGACAGGGCTCCCACCCGATGCTGCAACCGGTCCTGCAGACCCACCGCCACCAGGATTGCCTCGGCCCGGTCCAGACACTCGGATTTCGGCAGGCGGGCGATGAGCCCCGGCATCATGACATTCTCCAGGGCGTTGAATTCCGGCAGCAGGTGGTGAAACTGGAAGACAAAGCCGATCTTGCGATTCCGGAACGCGGCCAACTGCTCATCGTTAAGGGTAAAAACATCTTCCCCATACCATAACAATGTCCCGGCCGTGGGTCTTTCCAGGGTGCCGATAATATGTAACAGCGTGGATTTGCCCACCCCGGAGGCGCCCACGATGGCCAGGCTGTCTCCCGGCAGGATATCGAGATTGACCCCATCCAGGACTTCCACCCGGTTGCCGTTGGAGATAAAGGTCTTGTCCAACTCCCGTATCTGGATCAAAACATCGGAGACGTGGTCCGAATAGATCATATTCATGGTTTCAACGCTTGCAATAATCATAAGTGATGTTGGCCACCCGCAATAATTAAAAACCCCCTGGCCTCCCTCCTAAAGGGAGAAAAGCGGGCGGCGTGGTTAACGTCCCCCATTTTTACAGGGGATTGATGAGGGATTTTCTGGAACGCTCATGAGGTGCTCAGATCCGTCTCCCCAAGGTTACCTGACCTAACCGAAACGGATGGCTTCCACCGGGTCTAGACGGGAAGCCTGCCAGGATGGATAAAGGGTCGCCAAAAAACTAATAAGCAGGGTGGCGCCGGCGATCAAGGCGACATCCAGGGTTTGGATCTGAACCGGGAGCGTGGAGATGTAATAGACATCGCTGGGCAGTTTAATGAATTCGTATCTCTTGAGAAGGGAGGTGAGGATAAATCCCAGGACCAGTCCCAAAACCGTGCCGATGGTGCCGATGATCATCCCCTCCAGGATAAAAATGCGCATAATGCTGCGCCGGGTGGCTCCCATTGATTTTAAGATGGCAATGTCCTTGGTCTTTTCCATGACCAGCATGATCAGCGTGCTGGCAATATTAAAGGCGGCCACCAGGACGATGAGGGTCAGGATGATGAACATGGCGATTTTTTCCAGCTTCAGGGCTGCAAAGAGGCTCCGGTTGAGGCGCATCCAGTCCCTGGTATCGTAGGCCGGACCCAGGGCCTGCTGCACTGCGGCGGCCACCCGATCGGCCTTGTAAATATCCTTCACCTGGATTTCCAGCCCCGTCACCTTGTCGTCCATCCCCAGATACGCCTGCACCTCGGGGATGCTGGAGTACACTAAAGTATTGTCAAATTCGAACATGCCGGAATGAAAGATGGCCCCTACCTGGAAATTTTTGATACGGGGAATGCGGCCCATGGGCGTCAGGGTGCCCAGGGGAGAGATGATCTTGATCTGGCCGCCGATGTGGGCGCCGATATTTTTGGCCAGCTCATTGCCCAGGGCCACGAAGGCCGGTTCTCCCTCCAGGGTATGGGCCAGGGAAGTGAAACTGCCGGCCCGCACCTCCACAGCCTCGGGCCCCCCCTGCTCAATGGTGGGGAGGTCCAGACCCCGGATGACGCCCCCGGAAATATTGCCCGGACCGGAAATCATCACCTGGGTATAAATAAAAGGTTTGGCCACGGCTACGCCTGGCACGGCTTCCACCTGTTGCACCAGGGTCTGATAATCCTCGATGCTGTAGCCGGGTTTGATGAGAATGACGTGGGCATTGACACTGAGGATTTTTTTCTTCAGTTCCTGGTCAAAACCGGTCATCACCCCAATGACCACCAGCAGGGCCATAACCCCCACCGTTACCCCGGCAATGGAAATAAACGAGATGAGGGAGATAAATTTTTCCCGGCGTTTGGCTTTGAGGTATCTGAGCGCCACCAGCCGTTCAAATTGCATAAACTATGATCCTTCAGGGCGCAGTTGCGGAAAAAAGATGACATCCCGGATGGAGGCCGAATCGGTGAGCAACATGACCAGGCGGTCGATGCCGATGCCCTCCCCGGCCGCGGGGGGCATGCCGTACTCCAGGGCCCGGACAAAGTCCTCATCCATGAAGTGGGCCTCTTCATTGCCCGCCTCCCGGGCCGCCACCTGGTTTAAAAAACGCTGCCGCTGGTCCTCGGGGTCGTTAAGCTCCGAGAACCCGTTGGCGATTTCCTTCCCGGCAATAAAAAGCTCAAAACGATCGGCCATGTCCGGGTCAAGTCGGCTCCGTCGGGACAGGGGGGAGATTTCAACGGGAAAGCCGGTGATAAAGGTGGGCTGGAACAGCTTCGGTTCCACGTGCAAATCGAAAAGCTTGGCCAGGGCCCGGCCATATCCCTCTCCCGGGCGCAGGGCGACGCCCTGTTCCTGGGCCAGGGCCACCAACGCCTGGCGGTCCTGCACCACCGCCGCGGGGATGCCTCCCACTTCTGTCAGTGACTGGGCCATTTCCAGACGGGGCCAGGGAGGGGTAAAATCAATCTCCCGGCCCTGGTAAGAAATCTGACTGCTCCCAAAAAGCTGGCTCACTATCCAGCAGAACATCTCCTCCGTCATGGCCATTAAGGTCTCAAAAGTGGCAAAGGCCTGATAGAACTCCATCATAGTGAATTCGGGGTTGTGCTGCGTGGAGATGCCCTCATTGCGAAAGTTGCGATTGATTTCAAACACCCGGTGGAAGCCTCCCACCAGCAGGCGCTTCAAGTACAGCTCGGGCGCAATGCGCAGATAGAGAGGCATGGCCAGGACATTGTGATAAGTCTCAAAAGGCCGGGCCGCGGCACCCCCGGGAATGGGCTGCATCATGGGGGTTTCCACCTCGAGGAAGCCCCGCTGCTCCATGAATTCCCGCATCAGCCGGATAATCCGGGAGCGGGTGCGGAAAACCTCTTTCACCTCGGGGTTGACGATGAGATCCACGTAGCGCCGCCGATAGCGCAGCTCCACGTCGCTCAGACCGTGGTATTTTTCCGGCAGGGGCCGGACGGCCTTGGTCAACAACACAAAACTATGCACGGCCAAGGTAAGTTCCTCGGTCTTGGTGCGGAAGAGATGGCCGCTCAGACCGATGATATCGCCCAGATCCAGCCGCTTGAACAGGGCATAGGCCGCCTCGCCCACTTCCTGTCGCTGGATGTACCCCTGCAACCGACCACTGTCATCCTGAAAATGAAAAAAGGTGGCCTTGCCGAACTGCCTGATGAGCATCAGCCGGCCGGCTACCCTGAATGTTTCTGCTGCTGCCGCAAGCTCCGCCTGGCTGCTCTGGCCGAAACGCGCCACCAGCTCGCCGATGCGATGCTCCGGGTGAAAATTGTTGGCGAAAGGCTCTACGCCTGCTTCCCTCAGGGCTTGAATTTTTTCCCGGCGCTGCCGGATTATTCCGGACTCCTCTTGCATACCTGATCCTCACCGGCAAGACTCCAGAGGGAAAAAATCCGACGTGGTCCTTTTTCAGGGCTGACAACCTAAGATTTTCCAGAGCGGAGGCTTAGAATCCCGGTATCGAGTTCTTGGTGACGAGAATTTATCTAAAGAAATGTAGATTATTGCCGACAGTTAGTCAAGCCAAAAAGATTTCCATAATCCACCGCCGAAATTTTAATGTGCTGATCTTGCGTGCCGAAAAGTTGTTTTTCAGGGCCGAGGAAGGATGAAGGGTAAAAATATCGCGATTATTATGGCGGCTGCATCTCATTAATGATCTATCACCAGTTTTTTGCCATACCTATCCCCTTGTAGGCAGATGAGCTTGCTCTTAACCCAGTCGCCCTGGAGCACCAAGCCCTTCATGAGGGAGTTCACATTGAAGGCCAAAATCATGATGGCCCACCACGCCGCATTCTCTCCAAAGAAACCTGAGGGTAATTGGCCGCCGGCCAAATCTTCCTTCATCACCCCGTGGGCCTCTTCACTCTTGCCGCAACGCTCCCGATGCCACCGGATGATCTCGTCCCCCGGCAGGTCCCGGTTGGTCACTAACCCAAAAATCTTATAGCGCTTTTGGTTGAAATCCATGGTCGGGAATGGCAGACGTGGCTGCGCCGCCCTCAAACCTTTAAGGATTAATTGATCCCTTAACGGTTCCCTGATTGCCAGGAATCTATACTCCGGAGTATTATTCTTGTGAACCGTCCAGTCCGGCATCTAGTGTAATGTCTCATAAATAACTTAAAATTAAATCCGCCTTATGATAAGATAAAATTAAAACGGAGGCGGACATGGGAAGAATATATACCATTAACTTGACACCTGAGGAATTAGCCCAATTGGCCGCTACGGCCCGTTCAAAGGTGGCTGCTTTGCGGGATGTGCGTCGAGCCCGAATCGTGCTCATGAGCGCCCAAGGTTACGCCAATCAGGAAATTGCTCGGAAATTAGAGATCAGCCAAAATTCGGTATCTACCTGGCGACGCCGCTTTATCCAAGAAGGCTTGGCTGGCCTGCAAGAACGGTCTGGCCGGGGACGTCAGCGTACTTATGATAATGACATGGTGGAAACGATCATCACCACCACCTTGACAACCGCGCCCAAAACGGCCACCCACTGGAGTGCCCGCAGCCTGGCCAAAAAGTTAAAGATCAGTCACTCCACGGTCCAGAGGGTCTGGGCGGCCCACAAAATCAAACCACATCTCATTAAAACCTTCAAACTCTCGAAGGATAAAAATTTTGCGGCAAAGGTCAGAGATGTGGTGGGACTTTACCTTAATCCGCCGGAGCATGCCCTGGTGTTGAGCGTGGTCGAAAAAACCAGTATTCAGGCACTTGACCGTAGTCAACTAGGCCTCCCTCTCAAAAAAGGGCTTTGTGGCACCATGACTCATGATTACAAACGCTGCGGCACCACTACGTTATGCGCGGCCTTGAATGTTTTGGATGGCACGATTATCCATAAATGCATGGACCGGCACCGTCATCAGGAATTCTTGAAATTTCTGAGCCTTATAAATAATTTGTAAATATTCGGTTAACCCGGTAATTAGTTTAAATTGCCTCAAACATCTTATTGAGTTTTAGCGCGGCAGCTTGGAAGACCGCCCCCAGAGACAACTTCATCGGCTGGAATGCCGAGCAGCGCCAACAGAATCTCCCTCTCATTATCAATAATTCCCGTTTCCTGATCCTGCCCTGGATAACCTCAAAAAACCTGGCTTCCAAAGTCTTGGCCCTGGCAGCCCGGAGATTGGCTGCTGACTGGTCCCGGCGATATGGCTACCGACCGGTGCTCTTGGAAAACCTTTGTCGAAACCCAGCGTTTTTCGGGAACCTGTTATAAAGCTGCCAACTGGATCCATGTCGGCCAAACCAAAGGCCGCAGCAAGCTCGATGTTCACCGGACCTTCTCTCTACCCGTCAAGGATATCTGGCTCTACCCCCTCGAACCCTCTTTCAAACAAACCCTGTATAATACTTGATTCTTTGCCTATTACCGAGTTGGCCGAATATTAACCGGGACCAGCCCATTTCTTCAAAGATATTAACTAATTAAAAATATAATGCCGACACTACAGGGTTCGGCTTTTCAGTAGATAACCCACTGAATTTATTCACCGGCCATCTCATTTTTGGCGATTTACTGATAATCTCCGGGGGTCTGAAAAAAGGTTTTGAACCCAGAAATGAGGAGGAAAAATGTCGGTTGAGAAAGCTGGTGAACTTACGAAGTGTTATGCCAAAGAGATCGGCATAGCGCGTAGCCGCTACAAGAGGATTTTAACAGTAGTATTTACCTCCGGGCTCTTTCGGGTAAGAGACGCCACCGGCGAAATACTCTTCAGTCATGAAGTCCCGGAGGAAATTGGTAAATTCCTCTGTCAGTTGGCAGGGTAAGGCCCGCCCTGGCCATCGCTCCGAAGCCCTGGTTGAGGTGACGCCCGGTTTGCGAGGAGAATCAGGGAACTCATGATGGTCTTTATTAACCGGCATCGGCTTCCTGGTCTCTTAGCTCCATAATGCTTATTATAAAATAATTACTACACATATGCCTTTGTGACAGAGGCGTTGGGAGGGCTTATGGAGCTGCTGCGCCGGCGATTGGGCCGCACGGGAGAGGAAGTGACCGCCCTGGGGTTGGGCGGGGAGGGAATATTGCGCACCTTTGGCCGACCGAAGGAGGCACGCCGGGTTATCATGGCGGCCCTGGAGTCCGGCATCCGTTACTTCGAGTCGGCCCGGGCCTATTCCGGCAGTGAGGCGTATCTGGGGGAGGGGTTGCGGGGGGTGCGGGAGCAGATTTTCCTTACCAGCAAATCCCATGGCCGCAGCCGGTCCGAAGCAGAGGTCCATCTGCACACCACTTTGGGGAATCTGCAGACGGATCACTTGGACCTGTGGCAGGTCCATGATCTGCGGACCAGGGAGGAAGTAGAGGCCATCGGCGCGCCCGGGGGGGCCCTGGAGGCTTTTTACCGGGCCAGAGAGCAGGGGAAGACTCGGTTCATCGGGGTCACCGGCCATCATGACCCAGAGATCCTGCGTCTGGCCATCCAGATGTATGACTTTGATACCGTCCTCTTGCCGGTCAATCCGGCGGAAACGCATCATGCCAGCTTCCTGCCCGTGGCTCAGGAGGCGGCTGACCAGGGTGTGGGGGTGGTGGGCATGAAAGTCCTCTGCCGGGGCCTGCTCCCCCAGTTATTCGAGGGCAGCCTGCCTCTGTTGGTGCACTATGCCTTGAGTCAACCGGTGGATGTCATTGTAATCGGGGCCGATACCGTGACCCAGGTGCAGGAACTGGCCCAAGCCGCGGCGGATTTCGAGCCCCAGCCGGCGGAACTGCAGCGTCGCCTGGAGGAGGCCTGCCAACCCTATGCCCAGAAGGTGATGTACTATAAACCCTAAGGCGCCTGACCCAGCATAAATAGACACCGCCGAGACGCAGAGGGCGCGGAGTATTGCCTCCGCGTCCTTTGCGTCTCGGCGGTAAGAGAAAAAATGCCCCCGCACTTTCCGAACCCCCCGATTCTGCCCAACAGCCCGGTCAGGTCCGGCCATTCAGGTGCTTAAGGATTTTTAAGACTGCGGCGAAATCCTCGTCCCCCCATTGGAAGGCCACCCCATAACGGAATAATTGCAGGACTGCATGAGCCGCCGGGGTGGGAGCGCCGGACTCATAGGCGGTGTCGATGATGAATTTTAAATCCTTGGTCATATGTTTCAGCGGGAAGTTAGGGGGGAAGGCCATATCGCGCACCATCTCGGCCTTCATCTGGAACAGGCCGGAACTCAGGGAGCCGGAGAGGATCACCTCCAGGATGGTTTCCGGCTCCAGACCGTTTTTCTGACCGAAATTTATAGTTTCCGCCAAACCGGCCATCATTACGCCCAGGAGCAGATTGATGGTCATTTTCATCACCGAGCCCTGGCCCACTTCTCCACAATAAATAACTTTTTGACCCATGGCGGCAAAGAGCGGCTCCAGAGCCGCAATTTTTTCTTGGTCGCCTCCCGCCAGGATCAGGAGCTTCCCGTCCTCGGCCGGTTTTTTGGTCCCCGACACAGGCGCATCGATGAAGGCGATTCCCAGAGGAGCCAATTCTGCAGCCAGTTCCCGGGTGTAGCGGGGCGGTACGGAACTCATGTTGATAAAGGTTTTTTCAGCCGAAAAGGCCCCGGCCGCGCCTTGTTCCCCCCATATCAGTTCATCCAGGGCCTCCGGGCCGGTGACCATGGCGATGATGACCTCGGCATCCTGGGCCAGTGCCAGAGGATGGGGAGTTAGAGTGGCCCCGGCGGTCAGTAAGCCCCCGGCTTTGGAGGCGGTACGATTATAGACGTGCAGCGGGAAACCGGCCTTCAAAATGTTGTTGGCCATGGCTGAGCCCATGATACCCAAACCTAAAAAGCCTACTCTTGGTGGCATGACTCGTTCCTTTCGGCATTGCAGATTAAATTAATAAGAGGAAGTAACACTTACTCAATCCATCAGGCAAGTTGGCCTGAATTAAACCAGAAATCCATAAACCAGGTATTTTTGATCAGGTGGAATCCTGATGGGAATCAGGCCGGGGATTTTCCAGGCGGCGGCGGACGTACCAGTCGATCTGGCGGCAGATGCCCCTGATGACCTGCACTTCCGCGGCTCGCAGGCCGTGTCGGGAAAAAAACCTCCTCAGGCGCATCATCCAATGCTCCGGGTTCTGGTGGCCGATATAGTTGATTTGCAGGAGAGTATCCTGGAGCTCGGCATACATGGCTTCCAGTTCCCAGGAGTTGGCCAGGCGGGGAATGAATCGGGGTTGCAGGTCCTGGCGGGCCAGAAAAATTTCATAGGCCACGATCAGCACGGCCTGGGCAAGATTGAGGGATCGGAAGTCCGAGGTGGGAATGGTGACCATAGCATGACACAAGGCAAGCTCCTCATTGGTCAGGCCCCAATTTTCCGGGCCGAACACCAGGGCGATGTGATTGTGGCGGGACAGGGGAATAAGCTGCCGGGCCAGATCCCGGGGGGTCACCGGACTCTGGCGGAAATTGCCGCCGACCCGGGCGGAGGTGCCGACGATATACTGAAAAGGTCCCAGGGCCGAGGCCAGATCGGGGTAAATAGTCATTTCCTGGATCAGGCGGGCGGCGCTGCCGGTGGCCATCATGAGCATGCGTTCCCGGTTCGGATCCTCGGGTTGCACCACCAGGAGGCGGGAAATCCCCATATTGCGGGCCGCCCGGGCTGCAGCGCCGATATTTTCCGGTAACCGGGGCTTATGCAGAACCACCGTTACATGGTCCAGGTTGACCCGGTTTGCAGGCGGGGATTTCTCTGAGCAAGCGTATGGTTCGGTGAGAATCATATTTTCTGCAGCCTGTTCCTGCTGACTTTTCCGATTAAACCCAGGCACCCCGTTATCTCCATTAACTGTAACATATAATCTTATAAATCGGCAAAATCTGCGGCCATTGTCACGTTCAGCCACCAGGGTGAAAATCTGGTGTTCCCAGGACCCGCCTTCATGATTTCCTGGCTCAACATCTTACCAACCGGTTTAATTCTGGTATAATAATATCCTGAAAGATTTCTGCCCTGCGGGCCGGGCCTCCGGATCTGAGGCCGCCCAGGGGTGGTTGGTTTGCAAAGGAGCCGAGGTGATGCACATTGATTCCTATGAATTCGGTCGCATAGTGGTGGACGGCCGGTCTTTCAGCCAGGATATTATCCTGTTGCCGGACGGGATTCAAGATTCCTGGTGGCGGTTGGAAGGTCATCGGCTGCAGCTCCCGGACGTGGTCCAGGCCCTGGCTGCGAAGCCGGAGGTGCTCATCGTGGGGACCGGGCAGCCCGGGAAAATGCGGGTTGACCCGGACCTGGCGGCATATTTAAAGGAAAATCGCATTGAATTGATCGAGGTCCCCACCGCCCAGGCCTGCCAGACCTTCAATGCCCTGGCAACCAGACGGAAAGTGGCGGCGGCGCTGCATCTGACCTGCTGAGCTCGAAGCATGGCACTGTATCGGATCATCGACTGCCATCTGCACTGCGGGGTGGAGAAGGTGCCCTGGGCCTGGGAAAGGGTTCGGCCCCGCCTGCAGGCCGCTCAGGTGAGCGGCGCCGGGCTGATACCGCCGGTGGAAGATATCTATGACCGATGGAATTTTAATTTTCAGGATACCCCGGACTGGCAACAGTGCCGCCGCCGGGCCCACCAGTATCTCCGGGGCCTAAAAGATCCGGGGATAACCCTGTACCCCTATTTTTTCGTCTGGAATGATTTTGCCTGGGAGGAGCTTGATTCCGCCTATGCGGCCGTCAAGTGGCACCGCCACGACAATGAACCGGAATACCACTACGATGATCCCCGCTGCCGGGAATTTATCAACCGGGCCGTGGAGTTGGGGCTACCCATCCTCCTGGAGGAGAGCTTCGAGAACACCGTCTTTTTTATCCGGGAACTGGCTCCGCAGGCCACCGTCATTATCCCGCATCTGGGGTTATTGAACGGGGGCTATGACCGCCTGCAGGCCGCAGGGCTTTGGGAACTCAACAGGATTTACGCCGATACGGCCCTGGCGGGTTCTGGGGCCATCATGTCTTATCTTAACCTCTGTGGTTCGGACCGGCTTATGTTCGGCAGCGATTATCCCTTCGGTGATCCGGTAACCGAGAAGGAGAAGATTTTAGACCTTGGTTTGCCGGAGGCCGTGAATCAGGCCATCCTGGCGGACAACTGGCTGCGGCTGCTGCGGTCCGGGAGGCCTCCGGCGGGTTGAGAACTTAGAGGGTGGCGAGCATTGATTTGTGTTTATCCAAAAGGGGCTCGAACTGCTGGATCAATTGGGCCTCAAAGGTGCGCCACTGTTCCTGAAATTGCGGGGTCTGCTCCACGTCTATTTTGAGAGGCCGGTGCATCTGGGCTTCCAGAGCCTTTTTGACACTATTAAGCTGGGCGTTAAATTGGGCTTTTAACTGCTGCAGGGCATTTTGCCGGACCTGCTCGAAGCTCGTGAAAAGCTGTTCAATTTCCTTGAGAACCCGCTGGGCCGACTTTTTATCCCGGGCTACTTGCAGCATCCCGGCCTGGGCCCGTTTGTTGGCGTCGTCGATGACTCCTTCCCGGGGCAGGGTGATATTCCGCAGCAGGATTCCTTTGATAATACCGGTAAGAACAGACTGGTCGGCAGGGGGATATTTTTTTAGTTCTGGCTCCAGGTCGATTTTTTCCCGGAGAAATTCTGCGGCCAGGTGCCGGGCCTGCTCCTGCAGTTTGATCTCCTGCAGTTCTTGTGGGGAGGCCTTGCCGTAACGCTCTGCTTTTTCCAGAGCCAGTTCCAGGGCGCTCTTGATTTCAGCCATGAGAAAATCCTTTCGGGGGCGCCTGCGGGAAAAAAAAGAGCAAGGCGCCCGGTCCTTGCTCAAACAGTTTTTCTGCTAAGAGGCGATCAGGCATCTGAGTTAGCGGCCGGGGCCGTGGTGGTTGCCGCAGCCTCGGGCTTTTTGTCCGCCGCGGGCGTATCCGCAGGGGTCGAGACGGAGCTGTTAGGTTTTTTATTGCCGTATTCGCTGACGTACCAACCGCCGCCTTTTAAATGAAAGGCGCTGTGGGAAATGAGTTTGCTAAGGTGACCGTGACAATGCTTGCAGGTGGTCAGGGGCGGATCGGAAAACTTCTGCAATTCCTCGGTTATCTGGCCACAGGCGTCACATTGATACTCGTAAATCGGCATGGTCGGCAAACCTCCTTCGGGGAACCAACTACTTTATAGAATTAATAAATTAAGTATGATAAGCATGGTAGTTAAGGGCGATTGTCTCGAGATCGGGGCATTTGAAGGGCCGCAGAATCTCCCGGGTCAGGGAATGCACCCGGGTTTCTTCCTCTGCCTTTTCGGCCTCGGAGGCCTCGAAAAGTTGCTCAAACTGAGAAAATCGCACAATATGCACCAGTTCGTGGGTGATGACATAGATCAACAGGGGCAATAAGGACAATTTAACCTGATTTTCCAACGTCTTGATAATATTGTGATCCTGCAGGCAGATATGATAGAGATCATAGTGTGCGGATTTAAGCTCCCGGCCGGCCAGACAACAGGTGTATTTGGCCAGCTGCGCCAGGGCATGGGGGGAAATCTCTTCCTGCCGCAACGCCTCCAGGGTAAGGATGTCATAACGGGAACGCCGCCATTGACTCCTGGAAAGCTTGAAGAAGTCGCTGGTGGCCTCCTCAGCGACGAGCACCGCCTCTTGTATGATGGGTTTTTCCGAGCCCTGGAATCGCCTGGTGACCATAAGCAATCGCCATAATTGTTTAACAATTAATGTTATCACCGGAACCTGCTTTGTCAACGCCTTTTTACGACAAAGCGTGCCAATAAGTCAAGCACATAGGAATAGTATATGCGACAGCGGCAGCAGCGGCAGGAGTCTTTAGCCAAACTACTCAGCTATATCCTGGGCCGGCGGCCGGATGAATTCGGTCTGGTGTTGGATGAGAAGGGCCGGGCGTCGGTCAAGGAGCTTTTGGCGGTCCTGAGTCAGGAAGAAGGCTGGGGCTATGTGCGGCGGTCTCACCTGGAAGAATTGGTCAATCTGGTGAGCCCCGGTGATTTTGCTCTGGATGACACCCATATCCGGGCCCTGCGGCCCGGACCGGCCGACCTGCGGGGTGCGGAACCCGCCTCGCCGCCGCCCCTGTTGTATCGGGCCATCACCGCCAAATCCCACGGGACGGTGGCCGAGCGTGGCCTGCTGCCCCCGGCAGGAGGGGAACTGGTCCTCAGCGCCGACCCCGCCATGGCCCGGCGAATCGGACGCCGCCGGGATCCCAGGGCGGTACTGGTGACCGTCCAGGCCCAGCAGGCGGCCCGAAAAGGCCAGAGGTTTTTCCCCTATGGCGAGGATCTTTATCTCACCGGCGCCATTGGCCCGGAGTTTCTACAACTCCCCCCGGCCCCCAAAAAACCGGAGGCCAAACCTGCACCGGCTGTTAAAACCGTCCCGACCGCCCCCACCCCCGGTTCGGCGTGGCTGGACATCCTGGGGCAGCCCGTCAAGCCCTGGAAAGACAAGGGCCGGAAAAAAGACCCGGCCTGGAAGGAAGGCGCCCAAGAGCAGCGGCGGCGGAAAAAAGGCTAGCAGGGAAGGGCAGTTGTCAGTGTTCATCTGGTTGTCCGTCTTAGGGTAGCGAAGAATCTAAGGTTCCCAATAAGTTAAGATCCATCGCGTCGTTTTCGAGCAGGATGGCAAAAAAGCTTTTTTTGTGACAGGCTCAGGTTTTTGACATTGTTGAGTACACCTTCCACCGAGGCGGTTATGTATCAGACCCTGACAGCACACCTGCGGCAGCAGGCGGAGGCGGCGCCGGAGCGCCCGGCCATCATCAATGTGGCCGGCAGCACGGTTCACACGATTACCTACGGCCAGCTTTATCAACAGGCCCTGCGGGTGGCGGGCTGGCTCCGGGAGCACGGCCTCGGCAGTTCTGATCGGGGCTTGATTATTATGGAGAACCGGCCGGAGTGGCCCCTGAGCTATTTCGGCCTGCTCCTGGCCGGGGGAACAGCCGTGCCTGTGGATCTTCAATCCCGGCCGGAGCACCTCGCTCATGTCCTGGAGCAGACCCCGGCCAGGGTGGTCTTTGCCTCGGCCAAGGCGCCGCTGGCAGAAATCGCCGAGGCGGCTTCGGTCCAGCACCTCGTGGTGGTGGGTGATCCACTGCCTGATAACTTCGAGGGTATTAGCTTTGAGGAACTCCTGAAGTCCTCGGAGGCCACGGACCTGCCGGAAATTAACTTGGATGATCTGGCCTCCATTATCTACACCTCGGGCACCACCGGGCCGCCCAAAGGTGTCATGCTGACCCAGAAGAATTTCGCCGCCAATTACTGGGGCATCGCCCGGCTGGAGGCGGTGACGGCCGAGGACAATATTCTGGGTATTCTGCCGCTGTTTCATGCCTTTCCCTTCACTGCCACCCTGCTTTTGCCCCTGTTTTCCGGGGCCACCGTGACCTTCATCGACACCCTCAAGGCCGAACCGGTGCTGCGTTGCCTCAAGGAGCAGGCAGTAACCATCCTGCCGGTGACGCCCCAGGTGTTGCAGCACTTTTATCGAGGCATGGCCAAAAAGCTGGAGGAACTCCCCTTAGGGCTGGGGAGCCTGCTCCACCGGTTTTTGGATTTTTCCTGGCGCTTCCGGCAGCGGGGGGGCCCGGATTTCAGCGGCCCCCTGACCGCAAAATTCCGCCAGGCATTGGGGGAACAGTTCCGCTACTTTGTCAGCGGCGGGGCGAAACTGCCGGAAGAGCTGGCCCGGAATTTCGCCAAACTGGGGTTTACGGTATTGGAGGGCTACGGCCTCACCGAGACCGCGCCGGTGGTCAGCATAAACCCGCCAGAGGCCCCGCGGCTGGGTTCGGTGGGAAAACCCCTGGCCAACGTCGAAGTTAAGATCAATGAGCCCAACGAAGAGGGCGTCGGCGAAATCCTGATCCGGGGGGACAGCGTCATGGCCGGGTATTTTGGCAATGAGGCCGCTACCCGGGAGGTCATCCAGGAGGGCTGGTTCCGGAGCGGGGACCTCGGGCGTCTGGATGCCGACGGCTATCTCTTTGTCCAGGGCCGGGCCAAGGACATCATCGTCCTGAGTTCGGGGAAAAACATTTCCGCCGAGGAAGTGGCCAAGCACTATCTGCAGGCTCCGGCCATCCGGGAAATCTTCGTGATGCCGGATGCGAGGGCAGACAAGCTGGTGGCGGTGGTGGTCCCCGAGTTCGATTATTTCCGCCAGTCCGGGGAAACCGACATCAATAACCGGGTGAAGTGGTATTTAGATTATTATTCCCAGCAATTGGAGCCCTACAAACGGGTCCGGGATTTTGTCCTCACTAACCAGGAACTGCCCAAAACCAGGCTGGGAAAAATCCGCATGCAGGAAGCGGCCAAGATCTATCAGGCCCGGGCCGGAAAAAAATATGAGTCCAAACAATCCGCCCTGAACCAGAACCTCTCGGACGCCGGAGTGGCCGTGGTTCACCTGCTCCTGGAAAAAAGCGGGCAGCGGCTCGTTGCCCTGGACGATCACCTGGAACTGGATCTGGGCCTGGATTCCCTGGCCCTGGTGGAATTGGCCGCGGCACTGGAAGAGCGATTTCAGATCGCCATGAAAGAGGACGGTTTCGCCGATCTGTTCACCGTGACCGAACTGATCCGCTTCGTAGAGAGCCAGGAGCCGCAAATCGGGGAAGCCGCGATTGCCAGGCAGCGCTCCTGGGCTGAAATTCTGGCACAGGAGCCGCCCCCGGAATTACTGCGCCGCATCGAATTGGGTCACCCCTGGGGCGCCCGCCTTTTTACCCTGGGCTGTTCCTGGATCTTCGGCTTCCTGGCCAAGATATTTTTCCAGTTAAAGGTCCAGGGGAAGCACCATCTGACTCCCACCCCGTCGCTTATCTGCCCCAACCACACCAGTTTCGCGGATGGTTTTTTGATTTTTGTGGTAACCCCGCATTCCCGGCGCCGGGATCTTTTCTTCATGGGCACCACCTATTATTTCGATCTGCCCCTCATCCGCCCGCTGGTGAAGGCCCTGCGGGTGATCCCGGTGGATTCGGCCCGGCACCTGGTAGAGGCCATGCAAGCCTCGGCCTCCGTGCTTCGCCACGGCAAAACCCTGTGCATCTTCCCGGAAGGGGCCCGCTCGGTGACCGGGGAGCTGCGCCAGATCAAAAAAGGAGTTATCATCCTGGCCAAGGAACTCAACGTGCCCATCATGCCGACTTATATCCAGGGGGCCCATGCCGCCTGGGGGCCGAACCGGGCTTTCCCCCGACCGCACCCGGTGAAAGTCATCTTCGGCCCGGAGATGTCCTATGCGGAACTGGTCGCGGGAGGCCGGCGCCTCAACCCCGAAGCCGGAGACGACGAGGCCGCAGTCCTGGGCTTGAAGGAGGCCATCGAGGCTCTCAGGGAGCGCTGAACGAGATGCCGTTTATCGGTTTCTGGTTTCCGGTTTTTGGTTTACTCGTGCCCAAGTTTAACTTGGGAACGAGCAAGGCAAGACTTGATAACCAAAGATTCAAAATTTATAAAGGATCGGCTTATGCAGCAAAGAATTACAGCTGGAGGTTTTCTTTTCTGGGTCATGCTTGTCATTCTGGCGGGCCTGCTGGGGCCGGCCGGGGCGCAGCCTTTGCCGGAAGAGGAGCAGCAAGTTGAGCCTGTCCTCCAGGTTGTTATTCATGAGCTTCAGGTTATAGGGGAACGGGACCCGGCTGCGGTTCGAGAGGCTATCACCGCCATTTTGCCGGATTTGGCCGAATGTGTGCAGGCGGAACACCGGCGCTTGGGTAGGGTGCCAGCCAGGATGACGCTGCGCTTCAACCTGGGGGGCAGCGGCCGGGTGGTGTGGTGCAAGGTGGTGGACCCGGAGGTGA
>Ga0194125_10002965_pt1 | contig 27795 bp, 20 predicted proteins | sample TA2KigC250mmetaG_FD_148626 | JGI IMG/M metagenome (GOLD analysis project Ga0194125, IMG submission 148626) | Freshwater microbial communities from Lake Tanganyika, Tanzania - TA2015034 Kigoma Deep Cast 250m | ecosystem: Environmental > Aquatic > Freshwater > Lake | place: Tanzania: Lake... | reverse complement strand
GCTCGAACATATGAACTTCAAGGGAACCGCGCGCTTCTCGAAGCGGGAGATGAAGAACCTGATCGAGAGGCGCGGCGGCTATTGGAACGGCTACACCTGGATCGACCAAACGACCTACTTCGAAACGTTGCCGAAAGAGCATCTCGACCTCGCGCTCACGCTCGAATCGGAACGGATGGTGCGGAGCCGGATCGATCCGGCCGAGTTCGAGTCGGAGCGGACCGTGATCGTCTCGGAGCTTCACGGCGGGGAGAACGACCCGGAGACGCTTCTCGACCGCGAGGTGACGGCGGCCGCTTTCCAGACGCACGGTTATCGCTGGCCGACGGTCGGCTGGGAAGCGGATGTACGGCGGATCAGGAGGCGCGAGATGGTCGCCTTCTACCGGGCGAACTACGTCCCGTCGAACGCGACGCTCGTCATCGCCGGCGATTTCGATCCGGCCGAAGCGATGCGGAAGGTGCGGCGCCTCTTCGGGAAGCTCCCGAAAGGAAAGCCTCCCGCGAGAAAGCGGACGCCCGAGGGGCCGCAGCGGGGAGAGAGGCGGGTCGCGATCGATGGGGAGGGGAAGACGTCGTATCTCCAGGTCGTCCACAAGGCCCTTCCGGTCGGGGACGACGAGGCGGTCGTTCTTGTCGTGCTCGACGCAGTGCTCGGCGGTGCGAAGGGGATCAACCTCTGGAGCTTCGACAGCGAGGCGAGGCGGAGCTCGCCCCTCTACGACCGCCTCGTCCGTTCGGGTCTCGCGGCCGAGGCGCGGTCGTTCTATCTCCCGACGCGCGATCCGTTTCTTCACGCGATTGGGCTCACCGCGCGCGAGGGCGTTTCGGTGCGGGCGCTCGAGGAAAAGCTTCTCGCGTTGCTCGATGAGATTGCCGAGAGGAAGCGGTCCGACCGCGAGCTTCGCAAGGCGAAGAACCAGCTCCGCGCGGCCGCGGTCTTCCAGAGCGACTCGGTGACCGAGCTCGCGCATCAGATCGGGTACTTCCGCACGATCGGGGGGAGCGCGTTCTTCGAGAAGTTCCTCGAGCGCGTGGAGAAGGTGACGGCGGGAGACGTGCGGGATCTCGCGGCGCGTCTCTTCCGTCCGGCGAACCGGACGGTCGGAGCGTACACGGCCCGAGCGGCGGGAAGAGGGGGGCGCCGGTGACGAGCGCAAGGTACGATCTCCCGAACGGGATGCGCCTCATCGTGCGGCGGAACACGATCTCCCCGTCGGCGACGTTTCGCTTCTGTCTCCAGACCGGATCGGTGCACGACCCTGCGGGGAAGGAAGGGCTCGCCCTTGCTGTCGGACAGATGCTCGACGAGGGGACGCGCACGCGGACCGGCAAGGAGATCGCCGAGCGGATCGACTTCCTCGGCGCGGAAACCGACGTCGCCGTGGACAAGCACTCGACGATCCTCATCGCTTCGGTCCTCAAGGAACATCTCGGAGAGGTGCTCGCGCTGGCTGCGGAGAGCGTGCTCGAACCTTCCTTCCCGCGGAAAGAGCTCGAACGGGTGAAAGGGGAGATGCTCGTCGGGATCCGCGAGGAGGAGCACGACACGCGCGCGGTCGCGATGAAAGCTCTCGTCCGCCTTCTCTATCCTCCGCGGCATCCGTATCGGCGGAGCGGCGGCGGAACGCGCGCGAGCGTTCTCTCGCTTGAGCGGGCCGACCTCGTTCGCTTTCATCGCGCCCGGTTCCATCCGCGCGGGTCGATCCTCGTCGTCGTCGGAGACGTGAGGCCGGAAGACGTCCGGCGGTTCGCCGCGCGCCTCTTCGGGAAGTGGACGAAGGACGGCGACCCGGGACCGCCGCCGGTCCCCGACCCGCCTCTCCCGCGCGGGCCGAAATCGCGGACGCTCTTCGTTCCCGAGAAGACGCAGTGCGACATCGCGCTCGGATTTCTCGGAATTCGGCGGACCGACCCGGATTTTCCCCGCGTCGCGGTGATGAACCAGATCCTCGGCGCGTTCGGGCTCGGGGGGCGTCTCGGGAACCGGATCCGCGAGAAGGAGGGGTTCGCGTACGGCGTGCGAAGCACGGTGGCCGCATCGGTCGGTGCGGGGCCGCTCGTCGTGCACGCGGGCGTTCGCCCCGACCACGTCGCCCCCGCGATCCGCATCATGCGTGAAGAGTTCGAGAGGATGCGAAGAGAGCGAGTCCGCGCCTCCGAGCTTCAGGAGACGAAAGACTTCCTCATCGGGAGCCTTCCTCTTCGTCTCGAGACGAACGACGGAACGGCGTCGTTCCTTCTCGCGGAGGAGTACTACGGCCTCGGCCCGAACTATCTGGAGCGCTATCGGCGCGAGATCGCCGCGGTGACGAGGGACGACGTCCGCGCCGCCGCCCGCCGCCTTCTCCGCACCGACTCGATCCGCTTCGCGGTCGCCGGGCCTCCGCTCCCGAGAGAAGCGGCGCGCGTCTTACAACTAGACGGATACTCGTCGAAGCGTTAATATCCGGGACGTAGGTTTGCTCTTATCGGGTGGGGGAGAGATCCGGGCTCATGGGGGGCGCGGTCTCTCCCCGGAAGGTTCCGGAGAAATGCCGATCTTTCCGACGCTTCCTTCGATTCGCTTCGGCGAGTGGGCAAGGACCTCCATAGGACCACGACGTGTGGTTCAAGGAGGTTCTCTATGCTCACTCGTGTCGATCCTCTCGCGGAGCTGATCCGAAGCGGCGAGGAGGAGGAGGTCGCCCGGCGTCTTCTGCCGATCGCGCGGAAGATGGCGCGCGCCGTTCTCGGTCTCGCCGATCCCGACCTCGTCGCGACCGCTGCGAACGACGCCGTTCTCGCCGCGTGCCGGAACGGCCGCCGCTTCGAGGGGCGGAGCCGGGCCACCACGTGGCTCTACGCGATCACCCGCCGCGCCGCTCTTCGCTGCATGTCGAAAGAGAACGGCTGGAAATCGTGGGAGGAGATCGGCGGAAACGGCAACCCTGCCGCCTCTCACGCCCTCGCTTCCGCGACGAGCCCCATCGCTCGCACTCTTGCGCAGGAACATCTGTGCACCGCGGTTCCGAATGAGGAGTGGCGGCGCATCTGGCTTCTTCGGAACGATCCGAAGAAGCGGCTCTCGCAGGAGGAGGTCGCGCGTCTCACCGGCTACACCCCCGGGTCGGTCGCGGCGATTCTGAGCAAGGTGAGGAAGCGGATCGAGAAAGCCGGAGAGGCGGACCTCGAAGTGTGATCTGTTAAGAAACGCGCGGCACGTCCTCTCTCATGAGACGGTGAGTGAAGAACGCGAGCCGATTTCGACCGAGAAGACGAAACCACTCTTCCTCGAGAGAAGGGATCTTCATGAGCTGGGACGATGCGCTGAGGTGCCTGAACGAGGTCCGTCTTCCCGCACGACGCCTCGATCCGGAGGAAGGGCGAACGAAGTGGGAGCGGTGGAACCTTGAGCGGATCCGGGAGCGCCGACTGCTCTTCGTCGATGTAGGGACGCACGGCGGGGTCGAGGAATTCCGGATCCTCCCGGGCCGGAAGAGCGAGGCCGATGTGCTCGACAAGGACGCTCGGATCCGCCACCTCCTCCTCCGCGTCCGGACGCCGGAGAGCGCGGGCCGCTTTCTCTTCGGACAGGATGAGCGCCACCTCTTCGTTCTCGCTCTCCCTGAGGGGTGCGTCCGCACGATTCGCGACGCCTTCGAGATCCTGAAGCCGGAGGTTGCGCGCCGCGTGGAGCGAGCCGGCGGGCGCGTCCTCCGGCAGGGGGAGTGGTTCTTCGTCCCCGTGGGCGAGCCGAATGGCGAAGGGAACGCGCTCCGACTCTTCCGGCACGACCTCGGGAGCGGGCACGTCGCCGAGGAGGTGCTCTCGGTCCGTCCTCCGGAGGGCGAAGCGCGTGTCTATGCCCGCGGAGCGATCCGCCATCGCGATCACAAGACCCTTTGCCTCCGCACCTGGCACCGGGTTCTCCCGAATCAGGAAGACCGGGAATGGGACGAACCCTCGGGACGGCGCACGCGTCTCCGCATCGGCTATCAGGATTAGGAGATGGAAACGGTGTCCGACACCGGTTCGGACGAGTGGAACGTCAAGAGTTCTGGTCCGGAGGAAGGGGGTACCGGCCTTCGAGAGGTTGACGGGTCGAACAACGTGTGATAATCTTCCGGCAAGCGCGATTCCTCCGCGCCGGAACCACTCGAGGCCCGCACGATGCAAGGACCGATCGATTTCCGCTCCGAGTTTCTCTCTCGCGGGAAGCGCCTCACGGCCGTGGCCGAGTTCCTTCGATCGCTTCGCCCGTGGGATCCGGACGGACCGGACGAACCGAGCCGAGAGGAGCCGGAGGAAGAGGCGCGAGGGGATTCGTAGGTCGGTCGATCCGGGGAGGAGATCCTCATGACGACCGGGGAGGGGATTCCGAGGACCGAGGTTCCGGAGGACTCGGGCCGGGGCCTCTCGCCCCCGCTCGCGTCCACGCCTTCCGACGATCCCCCCCGACAACTTTCGTTCCCGACCCCCAACGGATGTCGGAGCGGCGCAAGTGACCGGGAGTGTGCGTCTTCCCTCTCTCGCGGCGCCTCTTCTTTCAAGAAAAGTTGGATTTCTCGCGGCCGTTCGCGGAGAGCGCCTGCCGAGCCCTCGCTCCATCGCTCACGCCGACAAGCGAGTTCGCGTTTCGAAAGCTTTCTCCCTGAATCGGCACGAAGCTTGATGGTGTCCGATCCTCAGGGCGGGATTGGTTCTCGCACCCGTACTTCCTTCCGATGGGGAGCGTGGGTTTCCGGTGCCGAAAGACCGGAAACCGGCGGGGAGTAGGTCGGCCGTGAGGAGGAGGAATCCGTGATGCGGCACTTTCGGGCGCTCGCGCACACGCGGCTTGCGAGCCTTTTCATCATCCTGCCTCTTCTCGTCGTTCTCGTCACGCTCTGTTGCAGCGACAAGAACCCTCAACAGCCCGACGACGGGGACCCTCCGCCTCCGCCCCCCCTCGTCCCTCTCGACACGACAAGCGTGGCGGTGGACACATCCGAGATCGGCGCCTCGAGTGTTCGTGTCCTTTCCGCCTGGGACGAGGAAAAGATCATCTCCGCATCCCAAGGGGCGGACCTGTCGGTCTCCGAAGAAGGAGCCCAACTCCTTTTCGCGCTCGATTCCTCGAACAAGCTTCGGGGCCTTGCTCTCTCGATTCCCGGCGTTCACGGAAAGGCAAGCGGCGAAGAGATCCGTTTCGGCGCCCGGTCGACCGCCCTCTCTCTCCTCATGATGAGTCCGGGCATTCTGACGGTGGATCCTTCCGAGGCCAGGGCCAGGATCACCGAGCTCTCGTCCCTTCCGGAGTTCGGAACCTTCGAGAGCGCTCTGAGGACCAGGCTCCGTTCGCAAGCCCTCTCCGATGTGGTCCAGGACCCGGAGGTGGACAGCCTCGGAGCCGCGGTTCTGCGCGCGTGGCTTACCGAAGACACCACCCGCGCCCGGAAGCTCGGGATCCTGGCTCCGGCCGTCGGCGGCTTCTCCGTCGAGGTGACGAATACTCAGAACCGTGCGAACACGCGGATGCTCCTTACGAACAGCGCCTGGCGGTTCGTGAACGTCTATCGAAGAGAGCTTCAGTGGGGGGGAGCGGAGAAGCAGGTCGTCCCGGTGGCCGACGGGCTGAACAGCGTGATGGGAGCGAGACCATTTAGCTGGGTTTCGCTCTTCACGAGTACTCTAAACACGCCTACAACCAGACAGGACACCGTCGACTTCACGGCATCGCGGAACGTCGGATCCGCTCAGTATTGGATTACTGGGCCGGGCTTCGGGGCGTCCGCGACACTTCCGCCAACAGTATCCAGCGACAACTTGGATGCCTGGGGAATGTCGCTTACGTATTATGCCGTCTTCCCAATCATCGATCTCATTCTAGGGACTTCGAATCTTCTCGGCAGAGCCGCGGACGTTGCGTACGCCTGGTCGACCGCGCGCGCTGCAACTCCAGACGTTCGGTTACTGATCGACTCCGATCCGCTCGGGCTTCCAACAGCAGCTGTGAATAGCATCATCCGAATCTCGACTTTGCTGGCCGGCGCGCTAAAGGTGGGTGGTGGGCTTGGACTTTCCGCTGCTGCGTGGACTTTTGTCTGGTATATCCTTGTCATCATTGGGCTTCTACCGGCCGCCTTCAACGTCGGCTTCATGGCTGGGAACTGGCTCTTTCTGCCAAGCGCCGCTCTTATCCAAGTCGCAAGCCCATTCCCGAACACACCGCCCGTGGCTTCCTTCGTGATCGAGCCGCAGTCCGGCCCGCCGAGCACCGTCTTCCAATTCGACGCCTCGGCATCGAGCGACGCGGAGACACCCTGGGCGAACCTTCGGGTCCGTTGGGATTGGGAGGACAACGGGTCGTGGGACACGGAGTACGCGACCACGAAGACCGCCACTCACAGTTACAGCACGGAGGGACAGAAGGTCATTCGGCTTCAAGTTGCGGACGACGGAGGCCTCATCGGTTCGACCCTCCGGACCGTGACCGTGACTCCGGCGCAGGATGCGACCCCGCCCGCTGCGGTGACGAACCTAGCAGTCGATTCTCCGACGAACACGAGCCTGACGTTGAGGTGGACGGCCCCCGGGGACGACTCGTTGACAGGGACTGCCTCGCAGTACGACATCCGGTATGCGACGAGTTCGGGGACCTCATGGGCGTCGATGACGCAGGTGACCGGGGAGCCGGCCCCGCGCGCGGCGGGCTCTTCCGAAAGCTTTACGGTGACCGGGCTCTCGCCGAACACCCTCTACTACTTCCGCCTCAAGACCGCCGACGAGGCCCTGAACTGGTCCGGACTCTCGAACCAGGCGAGCGGGAGAACGAGCCCGGCGGGGAACACCCCCCCCACCGCCTGCTTCACGCCGACGCCGAACTCCGGGACCACCAGCACCGACTTTCAGTTCGACGCCTCGTGCTCTTCGGACAACGAGGATCCTCTCTCGTCGCTTCAGGTCCGCTGGGACTGGGAGAACGACGGGGTGTGGGACCACCCGCCGGGGGGCGGATACACGACGACCAAGACCGCGAGCCACCGGTACGGGACGACCGGAACGAAAACGATCCGACTCGAGGTGAGGGACACGGGAGGACTCACGAACCAAACGACGCGGAATGTGACGGTGTCGGCGGGGAACACCCCCCCCACCGCCTGCTTCACGCCGACGCCGAACTCCGGGACGACGAGCACCGACTTCCAGTTCAATGCTTCCTGCTCTTCGGACAACGAGGATCCTCTCTCGTCGCTTCAGGTCCGCTGGGACTGGGAGAACGACGGGGTGTGGGACCACCCGCCGGGGGGCGGATACACGACGGAGAAGACCGCGAGCCACCGGTACGGGACGACCGGAACGAAGACGATCCGACTCGAGGTGAGGGACACGGGAGGACTCACGAACCAAACGACGCGGAATGTGGTCGTGGAGGATGACCCTCGTCCGCCGGACATGGTTCTCATCCCCGCCGGCACATTCACGATGGGGAGCGATCCGGACGAGGGCTGGTTCATGGAGCGGCCGGAGCACTATCCGTACATCAGCGCGTTCTGGATCGGGAAGTACGAGGTGACAAACGCGGAGTACGCGGCGGCGTTGAACTGGGCGATCGCGAATGGAAGGGCCTACTGGGACGGGTTCGATGTCGTGCAATCCTCGACGAACAGCACGAGGTACCTACACGTCGACTACTACCGCCGTCGGATTGATTGGTCCGGGTCAGATTTCGTGGTTGAATCCGACTACGAGGACCACCCGGTGGTGATGGTGACGTGGTACGGGTCCGCGGCGTTCTGCAACTGGAGGAGCGAGCAGGAGGAGAGGACCCCTTGTTACAACACGACCACGTGGGAATGCAATTTCAGCGCGAACGGGTATCGTTTGCCGACGGAGGCGGAGTGGGAGAAGGCGGCGAGGGGACCTTCAGATGAGAGGACATATCCGTGGGGAGAGGAGGAGCCGGACTGCAGCCGAGTGAATGCGGGCATCGAGACAGGCTCGGACATCTGGTGTGTTGGTGAAACTGCCCCAGTGGGGTCGTACCCGACCGGCCGGTCCCCGTACGGCCTCTACAACATGGCGGGGAACGTGTGGGAATGGTGCAATGACTGGTACAGTCCCACTTATTACAGCGTTTCGCCGAGCACGGATCCGCGGGGACCTTCGACCGACCGGGGCCGGTCAGCGCGAGGTGGTGGGTATCCGGACGATGCAGACCGCCTACGGTGCTCGGCTCGAGGCCCGGCTTATACCCCCCCAGACCTGCTGGATGGAATGGGTAATTTGGGCTTTCGCTGCGTCCGCAGTGAGTGAGGTTTCTGGATTCTGGTTTGCTGGATTCTGTATTCTGAACCGGGGGTCCAGGGGGCGAAGCCCCCTGGCGATTTCCGGGGACGCCATACTGATTCCCTCGCAATCCCGGAGGTGCGATCCGGAGTCTTCTCCCGCCCAAGCGTTGTCGGGAGTTCCGATGCCGAGAAGAGCGAAGTGAGCGCGTCGTCGCTTCAGGGATCGACTTTCGAGGAGGGATCGGCATCCTGCTGCTACGGAGAACCGTTCTCGCGGGGCTTGTTCTTCCGGCCGCCTGCGCGCTCTTCGCCTGCGCGACGATTCGGAGCCGTTTGGAGCCGGTCTCGGTCCCGGTCGGGAACTACGTGTATGTCGCGCGCGACGGCGAGGGGAAGATCGCGGCGTTCGGCCACCTTGTCATCGAAGGGCAGGCGGGCGATACCCTGAGCGGCAGCTTGTGGGTGATGCCGCCGATGGACCGAATGAACGAGGAGCCGCCGGACAAGCAGACCCAAGTATGCCTTCACCTCCCCGCAGTCGGCACTTTTCATGGGAGGATCAAGGGCCGGCGGATCTTGATCGCAGACGGTTTTCTCTGGGCCCCCTGGCAGGTGCTCGTTTCGCCGTCCCTCCGCGCGGGTCGGGCATCGATCACGGGGGCCGCATGAACAGACTGCAGTCGCTCATCGCGTCCCCCGGGAGATGCCTCTGTCCCTACGTCGAGGTCGCCGCTTGCCGAATCCAGGCTTGGAAGAACCGATCGGTGATCACGAACGAGCCGTCCTCCCGGTCGATGATGTCGCGCTGCAAGAGCGCCTCGGCCGCGCGCTGCGCGTTGGAGGCCGATCCCAAGCGGTGGCTGCGCACGAACGCGGAGCCGAACGGCCGTACCCCGTGGGGCTCCGCCGCGAGCCCGAGGAGGAACCGCCGCTGGTTCGGGGCGAGCGATTCCCAGAGGGCGGTGTAGGCATAACTCTCCCGCTCGAGCAGGAGGCCGAACGCCTTCTCGATGGTGGAATCCTCCACGCGGCCGCGCGGCGCGCACAGCTCCCAAACCGCATGACAAAGATGCTGCGTGTAGAAGGGGTGCCCTCCGGTGATCGTGCAGATTCTCCGGATCTGTTCCGAGCCGATGCGCTTCCCCGATCGTTGGAACCGGCTTCGCACGAAGGGGATCCAGTAGCGGGTCGCGATCGGACCGAGCGGGTAGTGGGTGCCGGACCGATAGAGCGGACGGTTCTGGTCGAGGAACATGCGCTGGATCAGATGCTTTCGACTCCCGAGGAAGAAGTAGGCGACGTGCCGGTGATCCTGGATGGTACTGCGGAGAGTCCGCTCGACCGTGTCGCCCCCGTATTCGAGGATGCGCTGGAACTCGTCGAAGACGAGGACGACCTGCGTCTTCCTCCGCCGCGCGATCTCCTCAGGAGCCGCGAGCACGTCCTTGAGGGCGGCGGCCCCGATCCGGGATCCCCGCACGCCGAAGGAGAGCTGCGGCCGGCCCTCCGGATCGAGAGTGACCGAGGGGGCGAGCCCCCCGAAGAAACGCCGTGCGGCCTCCAGGAGGCGGTCCGCGGTCGACGCGAGGCTTCCGGAGACGGCGGCTGCAAGGGCCGCGGCGAACGACTCCTCCCCCTCCGTCGGCCAGAGGTCGACGTACGCTCCGATCTGCTTCCGTCGATCGAGGCTCTGGAGCATCCGAAGGGCGAGCGAGGTCTTCCCCATGCGTCGCTCGGCGTAGAGGAAGAGCCGCCCTCCCTCCTCGGCGGCGCGGGCGAGATCGGCGAGCTCCTTCTTCCGGTCGCAGAACGCCTCCCGCCCCACGATGCCGCCGTATCGAAAAGGATTCGTCACGATTACGCACCCCGCGTTACGCATGTTGCGTAATCGGAGGCCCCCCTGTCAAGGCCGTTTCGGGGAGGGGGGAGAGCCGTCTCCGGTCCGAGATCCGGAAGTCGAAAGAAGCGCCGCGCGCGGAGCACCGATTCTTCCGGCTCGTATTCGATCCGGTCGAAACTTTACACACCTCATGAGCTCTTGTAGGCTCCCTTCAAGCCCGGAGCGAACCCCTGCCCGGAGGTGCCGATGTCTCCCTCTCGACTTCCGCGCTGGATCCCTTGGACTCTCCTCGCGTTCACCGCGCTCGCTCTCCTCCTCTTGCGCGACCGCGCGCTCCGCGAGAAGCGGATGGACGACGCCGGTCGGCCCGCGCTCGCCGTCGAGATCGCCTCGCCGGCGGGGGAGGTGAAGGCGCTCCGGTCGATCGACGTCCTCTTCACCGAGACGATGGTCCCGCTCGGTGCGCGCGCCAAGGCGAAGGCGAACGTTCCGCTCGCGATCGATCCGCCGATCGAGGGGAGCTTCTCGTGGATCGGGAGCCGCGCGCTCACCTTCGTCCCGCGCGCGGAGGTGCCGGAGGGGACGAAGCTCACCTGCCGCATCCCCGCGCGGACTCGATCGATCGAGGGACACGTTCTCCCGAACGATCACGTCTGGGAGATCACGGTCGGCCGCCCGCAGCTTCTCGCGAGCGTCCCGTGGAAGTGGAACGATCGCATCGCCCCGGACGCGACGATCCATCTTCTCTTCTCTCTCCCTCCGGGGAAGGGAGCCGAGCACGCGGTCCATCTCGAAGGTCCTTCGGGGCCGGTCGCGCTCCGGCGGGTCGTCCCCGATTCCGCGGATGCCCGGGCGATCCTGTGGCGTGCTCGCGGCAAGGGATCCCCCGACCGGATCCTCGCCCTTCGGCCGAAGAAAGCGCTCGAGCCGGGGGCTTCCCACACTCTCCGGATCGAGCCCGCGATCCCCTTCGCCGGGTCTCGGCTCCGGCTGCCCGATCCGATCTCGTTCCTCTTCTCGACCTTCGGCCCCCCCGGCTTTTTGTCCGTCGAGGCCTCCTTGTGGGAGATCGCTCTCTCGCTCAAAGGGCCGGTCGATCCGGACACGCTGCAACAATACCTTTCGATCGATCCTCCGATCCGCGATCTCCGCTTCGAAACGCGGACCGGAACCTCGTTCGATCTGAAGGGGAGGATCCGCCCCGGGGAGACCTATCGGTTTCGTCTCCGTGCCGGACTCCCCTCGCTCCTCGGCGAGACACTCGCGGAGGAAGATCGGGCCGAGGCCACGGCTCCGCACGCATCGGCCCATCTCAAGATCTTTCCTTCCTCCGGATATCTCCCGCGCGCGGAGAACCTCAAGATCCGCATCGAGGGAACGAACGTCGATTCGGTCGAGATTTCGGGGGCGTGGGTCGGCCCGCGTGATCTCCCCACCCGCCTCTCTCGTCGATGGGGAGAGGGGCGCGCGGTTCCTCTTCCTCGAATCACGACCTGGCTTGAACCCCGCGAGCATCCGGACAGCGCGCTCTCTCTTCTCTTCCCCTTGTCGAAACTCGGGAGCCCTCCGCGCGGGTCGCGTGCGTTTCAGGTTCGGGTCCGTGCCCGCCCTCTCTTCCCGGACCCTTGGAGGGAGGTCCTCACCGACGAGGTGTTCCTGCAAGCGACCGATCTCGGTCTCTCCGCCGTCCTCGGCGAAGAGAGCGGCCTTGCCTGGGTCACGCGTCTTTCCGATGGGATGCCGGTCCCCGGCGCAGAGGTGCGCTGGCTTTCTCCGAAAGACGGAGAGACGCTCTGGAGCGGATCGACCGGAAAGGACGGTCTTGCGATCGGGCCGGGTTACCGCGGTCTCCCTCTCGATCCCCGCGCGCCGATCGTCGCCGAGGCGAGGGTCGCCGACGATGCGGTCCGGCTCCTCGTTCCCGAGCACGGGGTCCGGTGGAGAGAGCCGCGCGGGAGGCCGTCGGAGGGGCGTCGTACCGCCCACATCGAGACCGATCGGCCGATCTATCGTCCCGGCGAGACGGTGCGCTGGTCGGTCTTCGTCCGAAGGAGCGCTCCCGAGGGGATCGCGCCGAGCGATCTCGGCGCGGTCGGCTACGCGATCGGGTGCGCCCAAACGCGCGAGACCCTCGATTGCGGATCGATCGATCTCGCCCCGCCCGGAAACGGAGCGGGCTCGTACGATCTCCCGCAAAGCGCGGCGCCCGGAAGGTATCTCCTGCTTCTCACCGACGGGGCGGACGGGGGGGGGAACCGGATCGCGGAGCGTTCCTTCACCGTCGAGGAATACCGGCTTCCCCGCTTCGAGGCGCGCCTCACGGCCCCTTCCGAGCCGGCAGCGTCCGGATCCACCGTGGAGATCGAGGGACGCTTCACCTATCTCGGCGGAGGTCCCCTCGCGGAGGCTCCGGTCGTATGGACGCTCCAGCGATCCTCTCTGTGGGATCGACCGGAAGGATTCGACGGTTTCTCTTTCCGCGACGAGCGTCCGCGCGGGAAGCCGGTCGCGGAGCGTTACGGATCGACGATCCGCATCGCGTCGGGAGAGGGGCGGCTCGATTCCGACGGACGGATTCGCCTCCCGATCGTCCCTTCTCTCGAAGGTCTGGGACAGGATCAGCGCTACGTGCTCGAGATGGGGGCGAAGGATCTCGCCGATCGTTCGGCCTACGACGCGGTCGCCTTCCCGGTCCACCGGGCGTCGCTTCGCGCCGGCGTCCGTGCGGCGCGAGCCGAGCCGCCCGCCGATTCGGTGGTCGTGTTCTCCGCGATCGCTCTCGACCTCGCCGGAAAGCCGAAGAGCGGGGTCCCCCTCCGCTGGGCGGTCGAGAAGAGGGAGTGGAAGACGGTCCGCGTGCGCCGGATCGGCGGGACGTTCGGGTACGAGAACGTGCCGCGCGATACGATCCTTCTCTCGGGAACCGCTTCGTCGATGCTTGAGCCCTATACCTTCCGCTGGGTTCCGCCCGGTCCGGGGGCGTACTCGTTCCTCGTCGAAGCCGTCGATTCGCGGGGCCGCGCGACGAGCGCCCGGGCCGACATCCACACCTCGGGTTCCGAGGCGGCCCCCTGGTATCGCGACGACGGGCGGTGGCTCACCCTCAAGGCCGACCGATCCGACTACGCGCCGGAGGATACGGCCCGCGTCCTCGTGCCCGCACCGGCCGTCCCGACGGAAGGTCTCCTTCTGGTTCTCGACGAGGGGATCCGCTCGGTGCGTCGCCTCGAACAGGTGGAAGGATCGCCTCTCATTCCGGTTCCGCTTTCCGGATTCGTGCCGCCGGGGCCGCATGTCCGGATGATCCTCGTCGGGCCGACGGTCGTTCCGGAGGGGAACACGATCGTCCCGCGCCTCCCCTATCACGGTTCCGGGGTCGTGCCCCTTCCGATCCGGCTCGATCCGTGGCGGCTCGGCGTCGAGGTGACGCCGGAGAGGGAGGTGTACGAGCCGGGCGCGGAGGTCGCTCTCCGGATCGATCTTCGCGATGCGGCGGGGCGCACCGTGCCCGGCGCGGTCACCGTCGCGGTCGTTGACGATGCGATCTTTCAGCTTGTCGAGAATGCGCGCGTCGATCCGCTCACGTCGATCTTTCCGTTCCGGGAGTCGGGATCCGACTATGCCGACGTCCGCCACTCTCTCCGCGCCCCGGTCACGGAGGAGAAGGGGGCGTCGACGCCGGGAGGGGACGGCTTCGCGGAAGGTCCCGGATTCCGGCGCCGCTTCGTCCCGACCGTCTTCTGGGAAGCGCATCGGCCGGTCGGCCCGGACGGGAGGGTCGTCGTCCGCTTCCCGCTCGCGGATGATCTCACGCGTTTTCGCGTGCGCGTCGTCGCCTCCTCCGCCGTCGATCGCTTCGGAACGGGAGAGGCAACCTTCGATGTCCGCAAGAAGCTTCAGATCGAATGGGGTTCGCCCCGCTTCGCGCGGGAAGGGGACCGGGTCGCGATCGCCGCGGTCGTGCGCGGGGAGGGGGAGCGCGCGATCGATGTTCGTCTCGACGCCGAGGCGGAAGGGGCGCAGATCGAGGGGGAGGCGGTGCGGAGGCTCCAAGTGAAGCCGAAGCGCGGCGCACGGACCGTCTTTCGCCTGGACGAGATCGGGGAAGATCCGATCGTCCTTCGGCTCCGCGCGTCGGCCGGTGCGCTCTCCGATGCGGTGGAGATCTCGATCCCCGTCGATCACCCGCTTGTCTGGGAGCGCGCGTTCCAGGGAGGTCGCGTCGATCGCGCGGTGCAGGCGCCGGTCGAGGCGCCGAGCGGCGTGCTCCCGGATCGCGGAGGTCTCACCACCGTCGTCACGCCGACGGTTCTCGCCGGCATGGAGGACGCGCTTCGATACGCGATCGACTATCCCTACGGATGTCTCGAGCAGCTCGCGAGCGTCCTTCTCGGAATCGCCGCGGAGAAGCGGATCGAACGCCATCTTGGGGTTGCGCCGACGGCGCCGGAGGACGAGCGAGAGAGAAGAGCCCGCGCGGCGATCGAGACGATCCGGCTCTGCGCGGAAAGCTCGTGGAGGATTCACGCGTGGCCGTCGGATGAGTCGTCGGAGGCGAGCGACTACACCGTGGGCTACGCGCTTCTCGCTCTCGCCCGCGCGCGCGAGGTCGGCATCGAGGTTCCGGGAAAGCTCATCGGTCGCTTGGCCGAGGAGGCGATGGAGAGGCTGGAATCGATGAAGAGAGGATCGTACGACGAGATCCGGCGTCTCCTTCGAGAAGGTCCCTGGCTTCTCTATTGTCTCTCGGAGGCGGAGAGGCTCCTCGATGCGAACAAGACGCTCGTCCCCGCGCAGGATGTGGACGCGCTTCTTTCGCGCCGGGAGGAGGCTCCTCTCGAATCGCGAATCGTTCTTGGTCTTGCTCTTGCGAACCTCGGCGCGCGAAGAGGCGCCTCGAGCGCATGGCCCGCCGAATCGAAGTCGCTCGTCCGCGAGATCCGCGAGCGAAACGTCCAGCGGACCGGTCGAAACGCCTGGGTTTCGGGAGGCGGATCCCTTTGGGGGGATGGGATCGGTGGGGACGAGAGGACGACCGCTCTCTTCCTCCGTCTCTTCGCGGCGACCGATCCGACGAACGACGAGATCCCCCGTCTCGTCGAGTGGCTCCTCTCCTCCCGCCGCCCGAAGAGCGGCGTGTGGACGAACAACCACGTGACCGCACTCACGCTCGATCTTCTCGCCTCGACCTCGACCGTGATCGAACCGCCCCTCTCGACGGTCGAGGGAACGTGCACGATCGGAAGCGAGGAGGAGAAGTTCCGTCTGGAGCCGGGCGGACCGCCGAGTTGTGCGCGCACGACCCCGATTCGCCATCTCGTCGGTCCCGGCGGCGAGGGCGTTCCCACCGCGCTTCGCATCGAGACCGACGGAACGCGCGCGGTGTACTTCACCTCCACGCTGGAGACCGCGCGCTCCGCTCTCGATCATCCGGCGCTCGAGGAGGGGCTCATCGTGGAGCGGAGGTACGTGGACACGGAGGGTCGCCCGCTCGGTTCCACGATCCCTCTCGGGAGACCGCTCTTCGTGCACCTCGCGGTCGTCGTCTCGCGCGATGCGCGGAACCTCGTTCTCGAAGACCCGCTCCCCGCGGGAATCGAGGCGGTGAACCTCCGCTTCCGGAACGCGCCGCGTGTTTCGCTCGCGGAGGAGCCGGAGAAGGAGGATCGGTCGATTCTCCCGGTCGTTCATCGGGAGATTCGCGACCGGAGCGTGCGGCTCTTCGCGGAGGACGTCCGGACCGGGATCTACCACGTGTACTACCCGGCGATCGCGGTCGCGGGCGGGACCTTCCGGGTGCCGGGAGCGCGCGCGGAGTTTCTTTATAGTCCGGAGATTTATGCGATGAGCGCGGGGGAGACCCTTCATGTCAAAGAGGATCGCCGATGAAGAAAAGGAGGATCTTTCGGACCGCTCTCGTCGTTCTCTCGGCGATCGCTTGTTCCGCTCTTCTCCCGAGGATCGTGCCGCTCCCCGCGTGGTGCTCTCGCGCCTCGCCGACCGTTCTTCGGATCGACGACCGGGAAGGAGGCCTTCTCGCGGCGCGCTCTCTCTCGGCGGAGACGATTCGAGAGAGAGTCTCTCTCGATGGGATCGACCCCGTTCTCGTTCGTGCAACGCTCGCGGCGGAGGATCGCCGCTTCTTCCGCCATCCGGGAATCGATCCGATCGCTCTCTCGCGCGCGCTCTGGGGATCGATCGTTCATCGGCGCCCGATCGGCGGCGCTTCGACGATCACGATGCAGCTCGTCCGCTTCTCGCGGGGCCGGCCGGTCGGGTTCGTGGATCGTCTCCGCGAGGTCGCCTGGAGCCTCGTCGTCGAGGCGCATCTTTCGAAACGAGAGATTCTCGAAGAGTACCTCACCCGCGCCCCGTACGGAGGGACGATCGCGGGGGTCGCGGCCGCCTCGCGACGCTGGTTCGGGAAGAGTCCGGCCGTCCTCGCTCCCGCCGAGGCGGCGCTGCTCGCCGCGCTTCCGCGCGCGCCGGGACGATGCCATCCGGTCCTTCACCCTTCCGAGGCGATCGCGGCCCGGAACGAGATCCTGAGGCGTATGGGACGGCTCGGATGGATCGAGGGGGAGACGCTCGAAGCGGCCTTGAAGAGCGATCTCGGGCTCGTTCGCACGGACGCAGCGTCCCCTTCGCATCTCGCGGAGTGGCTGGCTCGCTCGCTCGGAGGCCCCTACGGATCCATCGTCGAGGTTCGGACATCGATCGATCCTTCGGCGCAAGCGGCCGCCGAGAGGGCGGTGCGAGAGGGATGCGCGCGCCTACGGGAGCGGGGCGTCGCGGGGGGCGCGGTCGTCGTCCTCGATTCGAGGAGCGGGGAGGTTCTCGCGATGGTCGGCTCTCCCGACTTCTCCTCACCCGACGCGGGCCAGGTGAACGCGGCTCTCGCGCCGCGCCAGCCGGGGAGCGCGGTGAAGCCGTTCGTGTACGCCGCGGCGTTCGCGGGAGCGCTTCGTCCCTCAACGATCCTCGCCGACGTGCCGGTCGCGTACGGCGACCCGACCGGATCGTTCGCGCCGCGGAACTACGCCGAGACGTTCCAGGGACCCGTCTCCGCACGCCTTGCGCTCGCGAACTCGTGGAACGTTCCCTCCGTCGAGGTCGCCTGGGGAGCAGGGGTCGAGGAGGCGGGGCGCGTCTTCCATGCGGTCGGCCTCGGGAAGACCGATCCTCTTCGCGTCGGCCTCGGGATCACGCTCGGCGTCGGCGAGGCCACGCTTCTCGATCTGGCGGGTGCCTACGCGACGCTCGCGCGCGGGGGGCGGTGGATCGAGCCGCACGCGATGCGGGCCGTGCGGGGTGCAGGGGGCGTTTGGGCGGAGGCGGAGCCGGCCCGTTCGCGCGAGGCCCTCGACCCGATCGCCGCCGCATGGGTGAACGAGATCCTCTCCGACCCGGCGGCGCGAGGAGCGGCGTTCGAGCGAGGAGGACCTCTCGAGTTCCCGGGTCCCGTCGCCGCGAAGACCGGGACGAGCGCGAGGTGGCGGGATGCGTGGGCGGTTCTCTACACGACGCGCCATACGGTCGCCGTCTGGATGGGGAATCCAGACGGACGGCCGACCGATCGCGTGACCGGCGCGGAAGGACCGGGAACGGTCGCGCGCGAGGTTCTTCTCGCGCTGGAAGGAAACGTTCCTCCGCCCCCCTTTCCCGTGCCGCCCGGAATCGAGAGGAGGAATGTCTGTCCTCTCTCGGGGCGCGCGGCCGGAGGGGACTGTCCGCAGGTGAGCGGGGAGCCGTTCCGAGAGGACGATCCGCCTCTCGAGGAGTGCGAGGTTCATGTCGTTCGCACGATCGACACGGAGACGAGGCTCCTCGCGCGCACGTGCACGCCCCCCGAGCGGCGCGCGCGGCGCCTCTTCGCTCGGCTCCCCGCTCGCTTCGCTTTCTGGCAGGCGGATCTCGGGCTCGAGGGGCCTCCGACGTCGGCGACGGTCTGCCTTTGCGGATCACCGACGTGCACGATTGAAGATCGATTGGTTGCGATGGCAAGCGAAAGCGCGCCGCCCTTCCGGATCGTCCGGCCGCTCGACGGAAGCTGGTACCTCCTCGACCCGACGCTCGCGCCGGGACAGCAGGAGATCGCGCTCGAAGCGGAAGCCCCGCCGGAGCTCGAGGTCGAGTGGCGGATCGACGGCGAGACGATCGGGACGACCCGAGGGACGCACCGTCGGTTCTGGCCCGCACGTCCCGGATCCCACCACATCGAGGCCCTCCTCGCAGGCGGCGTTCCCCGCGCCTCGACCCGAATCCTCGTCGCGGCGGGGGAGGAGAGCCCGCCGGAGGCCGGATTCTGAAGGAACAAAGAGTGCGTCGCGCACGAAGAGAGAACACGCGAAGAGAAGCCGGTCTTCGGGAGCGCGTATGGAGGAGAGACGATCACGCGCTTGACACTTCGAACGATTCCTGATAATCTACCCCCACATCCGGTTCGCCGGCACCACGAACAACCCGAGACCGGGCCGATGAAACGGAATTCTGGGGGAATTCTGGGGACGCCATACTGAATCCAGGCTGTTGTCGCTTGCACACCGCGGGCGGTCGGCCGTGGGCGAGAAGGGGAACCTGAAACTGAGCATGGTGTCCCCGGGTCTTCACACAGTCTGTGAGCAGAAGTGGGGTCGTATGTCATTCTCCGGAGGTTGTCCCCGATGCAACGGAGGCAGCGTGGAAGGGGGACACGGCGGTGTGGCTTAGCCGCTGTTCTCCTCTTCCTCGTGTGTGTGCTCGCTGGGAGCGCCTCTTCGAGCTTCCTCGGCACGAGTCTTGATTCCTTGACATCAGATGCCGACTTCATCGTGCTCGGAAAGACTGTGGCGGTCGCTAACATCGAAGGAGTACCTGTCGCCCACATCAAGGTTCTCAAGACTCTCAAAGGTCTTGAGTTTCCCGAGCTCTTCTACCTCGCACGGACCACGTGGACGTGTGACATCAGCGGTGCGCAGTTGGGTGAGAAAGCACTCTTCTTCTTCGCGCGCTACCAGTACGACCCGAACGCCGGCTATGCGCATTCCCCGCCCGATTCACTCGCGTTGATATTACCCGGTGGAGACACCGTGACTGTTCGAGACCCCCTCGCCCCGCCCGTGGGGCACCCTATCGACTTCAAGGAACCCTTGGGCTTCAAGGAGAAGATCCGGGCAATCTTAGGAGACTCTCCGTTCCTCCGAATTGCCCATTCAGGCCGTGGGCGAATGCCTGTCCAGGTGATCGACCGCACTGAATACGTGGACGTATTCGACGGCGTTTGGCTCCCCAAGAAAGTACGCACCATACGTCCTCGTAGTTGGAAGGACCCTGACGGCCGGTTGGTTCCGCTCGGTGTCATCCTCAAGATGATAGAGAAACAGCTGAGAGCGGGTCCCGGGGGCAACAACCCGCTCTCGGACTCGGACGAATTGTGCGAATTCTGGTGGAATTCTGGGGAATCCTGGGGACACCATACTGAATCCAGGCTGTAGTCGCTTGGACACTGCGGGCGGTCGATGGCGTCCCCGGGTTTCTCGACACCGACTGTTGAGGTAGCATCGAAGCCCCGGTTTCTTCTTTCCGATGGGAATTGCGGACGCCATACTAAACTCAACCCGAGGGGATCATGCGAGCATGAGCACGACCAAGTCTTCATCATTTCGTTGGGAGATTCTCATCGCCGTTCTCCTTCTCTCGTGCGGTTCTTGTGCTTCGGGTCCTGGTGGCCGACCCGGCCCAAGAATGCAGGCGCCCCCCAGCGCCGAGTACGAGATGCAGATCACGATCGATCCGGCCCGGAGGATCCTCTCGGGAGAGGCCCGGTTCCACTTCCGTTACCTCGAGTTCGCAGAAGGCGGCGCGCCCCTTGCTCTGGATCCGGCGTTCCGCGTGACCGAGTCGGGCCTCGGCGAGTCGGGTCTTTCCCGGACCGGGCGCATGGATCCCGACTTCCGGGTTAGGTGGGAGGGCTGGCCTCTCAGTGTCTCGCCGGAGGGCAGCCGTTTCACGCACATCAGCCAGGACCATCTTCTGTTTGATCCTTTCTTCCTCTGGTATCCCGCCGTGGTCGATACCAGCATCACTGCATGGGGGAAGGTTTCGATCTCCCACCCCGAGAACTTTCAGCTCGTAACCGATGGGACTCTTCTCGCGAAAGATCGGAAGTTCGGCTTCCGGAAATCCACATACTCGTTCGGTGGTCTGAACGATCGACCGCGGGTCTTGATTCTGTCCCGCTATAGGGCTCGGGAGGATTCCTGCGGTTCCACGCGGATCCGTTGTGTGCTGAATCCCGCCCATCAGGAGGCACAGGACAGGATCCTCCGTTTGGTTCGGAAGACCCTCCCTGAGATCGAACGGCTCTGCGGCCCATATCGCTTTCCAGAATTGACGGTCGTCGAGGCTCCTCAGGTTCTTCGCGCCGGTTACAGTCTCGGGCACGAGTACTTGGGACTTGGATTCAAAGGGCTCATCCTGATTCCCTCCTCGGAGATCGAGGGGACGCTCGACGAGGGTCTCCTCTGCCACGAGATCGCCCACGAGTGGTGGGGTGCCCTTGTGGGGAAGAACATGCAGAAACGATCCGGTGGCCTTTGGATCGTCGAGGCGATGGCGGAGTACGCGAGCCTGCAATACAAAGCCACGGTGTTCGGGCCGGAGGAAAAGCGCCGCGAACTTGCCGAGTGGGCGCGCCAGACCCGTTGGGTGATTGACAAGTACGGGGATGAAGCCCTTGCTCGTTTGGGGACCGACACGTCGCCCCCTGAACGGCTCGCGCTCGTCTATTCGAAGGGACCGTATGTGGTCGAAATGATGGCGGCACGGATCGGACACGAACATTTCGCGACAGTGGTTCAGACGCTCGTGAAAGAGTGGGAGGGTACGAGACCGACCGTCGACGATTTCGAGCGGGACCTGGGGAAGATCACGGGGGAAAGGTGGAAGCCCTTTTTCGACGCCTGGGTACGCCAACCGGGACTGCCCAGGATAGCTGTTCGCTACGCGGCGGAGAGGAATCGAGACGGGTCTTGGGCGCTCCTCGTTCAGTGTGATCAAGAGGAACCGTTTTTCGACGTGCGTTTGCCGATTCGTGTGATCGCGGGCAGCAGGCAAATGGATCTTGCCGTGGAGCTTCGCGGCGCTCGGGGAAGGGCGACGGCGGACCTACCCGAGGAACCGACCGCTCTCTTTGTAAACCCGGACTACGAAGTACTCTTGGGCGCCATGGAGGTCGCCCGAGTGAGCGCCGTTGAGCTTGACTCTCCCACGCGCAGATGAGAAGAGGCGATCCCTTCGGGGGGGCTTCAGGGTCGCCACGCTGAATCCAACACATGCCTGTTCGCATGCGCGGAAGGTCGCACGCGGACCGACCGCGCAGAGAGCATGCAACCGGGCATGGGGTCGCCGGGCGACCCGCCGGAATCCTGAATCTGCCTGTTACCTCTGCGTCCTGGCGTAGGCGATCGCGCGAGCGACGAGGCTCTCGGCGAAGTTGGCGAACGTCAACTCCTCGCATGGTTCCGAGAATGCCCCGGTTCGCTGCGCATCGCTCGGTGAAAGAAGGAGACTCGCCGCGTCGTACAGTCGTTCGCGCACCATCTTCGTCAGAAGGATCTCATACCGCTTGGCGTAGGAAGCTTCCTGAAACTCTTTGAAGACCGGGAAATGAGGCTCGGCCACGGACACCGGCCGTCTGGATCCGGTCGTGTCCTCGAGCAACATCACGTATCCCAGCCACGGTCTTGGCGACCCACGAAAGGCCCCTTCTCGGAAAGCGGCCCAGTAATCCGTTGCGTTTCCTAGCGCTTCTTCCGTTCGGTTGTTGTAGTTGTTTCCGAACGATGGACCGACCTGGGCCTTGAATTCAACCGTTGCGAGGAGGCGCTCTTCGATCACTACGACGAGATCCCATTTCTTCTCTGCTCGGTAGTATCCGGGTAGCTCCACCCTGGTGCGTCGATGCACAGCCGTGTCGCTGATACCCGCGTCGACAATGAGATCCTGGATCAAATCGGCGAAGCCATCAAGGTGGGCGCCACCTGTGACCGCGGACCTGGCTCCCCGATCTCGATCTCCCGACTTCGCGCCTTGGGATCCGGCCTGCCGAGCTCTAGTTCGCCAGAAGCGGCGGACAGCATTCCGGATCCCCTTCACAAGATCGTCGTGACTTGCCGCCATCGCGTTCCGCTACTCCTTGTGAACTCCGATCTCAACCGCGGAGAAAAGCCCGGAGGTCTCGTTTCGGATACGCCGTTCAGCCATTGCGAAGTAGTGCTCATCGATTTCACACCCGATGCTATGACGGCCGCAGCGCGCTGCTGCCACGTTCGTAGTCCCCGTACCCATGAAGGGATCAAGCACGGTATCGCCAACGAAGCTGAACATTCGGATCAGCCGCTCAGCCAGCTCAGCGGGATAGGGTGCCGGATGTTCACGCGTAGAAGCCCCTGTCAATCCAGTCCAGATCTGCTGAAACCATCGCTGATAGTCCTCTGTGGAGATCACGCTGAGGACGCGCTCCGCAAGCGACGGCCTCCGGTAGCCCCCGGGCTTCCTCTCCATGAGGATGAACTCGATGTCGTTCTTGATCACTGCGTTGGGTTCGTAGGGTTTTCCGAGGAAGCCGGCTCCGCCATTCTCGACCTCGTAGGCGGCGTTGGCGATCTTGTACCAGATAATCGGGGCAAGGTTGTCGAAACCGATACGTCGGCAATGCTCCTGGATTGAGGCGTGGAGGGGCACCACGGTGTGTCGGCCGTCGTTCTTCCGTCGTGAGAGGCAAACATCTCCGACAACGCAGATGAGCCGCCCACCGGCGACCAGAGCGTTGAAGCAGTGCCTCCAAACCCGGTCGAGCTCCGCGAGGAACATGTCGTAGTCGGAGACATAGCCGAGCTGACCGTCCGTTCGACGGTACTCTTTGAGGGTCCAGTACGGAGGCGACGTCAAGACGAGGTGAACGGAATTGGGGGCGAGGTCGCCGAGCGAGCGCGCGTCCCGCAAGTACAGCTGATGGGTCGTCGGGACGGAACGCACCGCATGACTGATCAGACTCATCAGGCGCGCGTCTTTCGCGATTGCCGGGATAGCGGTCTGTGGATTTGCGAGCGACCGCACTTCCTCAGGAACCCAGTTCCTCAGATCGTGGTCTTGTTCGCGAGCGGCTGTTCTTGCGCGAGCCTTCTTCAATTCAAGAAGCCTCCACGACGAATTCCGGCCTCTGAGCCAGCTCACCAGGGTGTTCCTGTTCCGGCGGCTTCACTGTCGTAGCCCCGAGCATCATCCTCTCGCGGCGATTGACCCGACAGGGCTCATGTCTGACCAGGCTTGGGCTGCCGGAGAAGGAGAGGCATCCGGAGAGGTTCTCCGGCGAAATGGGGAAGAGGGATGTCACACTCTCCCGCCGGGGCCCGCGCCTCACCGGCAGAATCATACGGGGTTCGGCCGCCGGAGATCAAGATCGACGGAACCAGGGATGGACGAACAGTGTTGAGGCTCGACCGGCCTTCCACGATTGACCGCCCGCCTTCTTCGGCGAACAGCTAGAAGTTCCGTAGCCAGGCGCCGACACCCGCCAGAATTGGCCCCCATGCCTCCCTCTCCCCGATCCTTGACAGGGGGGGGCGGGGTCCGCTATATTGCCGAGCTTGAGGTCGAGGCCAGCCGTAAGGGATCCGGATCGAGCCCCCCGGAGCCGTTACCCAGGAAGAGCGAGAAGCCGGAGTCGACGGGATCGCGGGAGAAAGAATGTGGATTCGATCAGGATCGACCTGTCCGACCTCAAGGAGGGGGTGAACCGATTCGTCTTTCGGGTCGGGCCCGAGGAGATCGATCTGGAGGAGGAGGGGACCTTCTTCCCCAAGCCGGTGGACCTCGCGATCGAGATCGTGCGAACCGGCGGGACCCTCAGGGTCCGCGGAACGATCCGAACCGAGGCGGAGCGGACCTGCGGCCGCTGTCTCGCCGTCTTTCGAGAGGCCCTCGACGCCGCGCTCGACGAAGCGCTGAAGGTTGAAGGGGATAAAGTTCGTATATTCGATACCGATTACGAAGGCGATCCGGGTCTTCTCCCCGGCCCGCCCGGCGCGTTCTTTCTCGACGAGCTCGCGCGGGAGGAGATTCTCGTGACGTCTCCCATGCAGCCGCTCTGCCGCCCGGATTGCCGGGGCATCTGCCCCGTCTGCGGGGCGGATCGGAACAAGCGGGATTGCGGCTGCCGCATCGAGGAGGGACATCCCGCGTGGGAGGCCCTCCGCAACCTGAGCCGGAACCTCGGAAAGAAGGACTAGTCATGGGTCTGCCGAAGAGGCGTATCTCGAAAGCCCGAAAGAAGAAGAGACGCACGCATCAGAAGCTCGCCGTGGTGCGGCCGACTCTCTGCTCCCACTGCGGACAGCCGAAGCCGCCGCACCGCATCTGCCCGCATTGCGGCTACTACAGAGGACGACGGGTCGTCATCGTCGAGTAGAACGCGGGGGACGCGACTTGCGGATCGCCGTTGATGCGATGGGCGGGGACTCGGGCGCCGGAACCGTAGCGGCCGGCGTCGCGCGGTTTCTCTGCGAGAACTCCGAGGATGTCGAAATCGTCCTCGTCGGCGACGAGGAGCGCATTCGCCGCGAGCTCGCGGCCCACGGGGACCTCGGCCCCCGCGTGGAGGTGGAGCACGCGAGCGAGGAAATCCAGATGGAGGAGCACGGCGCCGCCGCTTCCCGGCGGAAGCGCGACTCCTCGATCGCGCGCGGGCTTCAGCTTCACAAGGAGGGAAAAGCCGACGCGTTCGTGAGCGCGGGGAACACGAGCGCGGTCGTCGCGGCGTCTCTCCTCGTGCTCGGGCGCCTGCCGGGCGTCCGCCGCCCCGCCATCGCGACGTTCGTCCCGAACGAGAAGGACGGCTTCGTTCTCCTCGACATCGGGGCCACGAAGGATTGCCGCCCGACCGATCTCGTCCAGTTCGCTCACATGGGCGCGGTCTACGCCGAGAAGATCCTCGGGCGCGAGAACCCGCGCGTCGGTCTTCTCAACATCGGCGAGGAGCCGACGAAGGGGAACGACCTCACGCGCGAGGCGTTTCCGCTTCTCGAGAAGAGCCGCCTCCATTTCACCGGGAACGTCGAGGCGGTCGGGATGTTCAAGGGAGAGGTCGATGTCGCCGTGTGCGACGGCTTCGTTGGGAACGTGATCCTCAAGTTCGCCGAGGGGATGGTCGCCCTGATCCTCGGCTTCCTGAAGGGGGAGATCGCGCGCCACCCGAGAGCGAAGATCGGCGCCGCGCTTCTCAAGCCGACTCTTTCGCACTTGAAAGATCAATTGAGCTACGAACAATATGGGGGGGCTCCTCTCCTCGGGATCGACGGGGTTTGCATCATTAGCCACGGCCGTTCTTCGTCCCTGGCCATCGCGAACGCGGTGCGAACGGCGAGCCGTTTCGTTCGGTACGACATCAGCCGGGAGATCGGAAAGAGGTTCCGGACCTACGACGAGGTGGCGGTTGACTAAGCGGCGGACGTGCATTCTGGGGACCGGGGCTCACGTCCCGGAGAAGATCCTGACGAATGACGATCTGGCGAAGATCGTGGAGACCACGGACGAGTGGATTATCACCAGGACGGGAATCCGCGAGCGGCACATCGCCTCGGAGAACGAGGCAACTTCGGACGTCGCTTCCCCCGCTGCGCTCCGGGCATGCGAGGCGGCGGGTGTCGACCCTTCGGATCTCGACGCGGTGATCCTCGGGACGGCGACTCCCGACATGCTCTTCCCGTCGACCGCATGCATCGTGCAGGCGAACATCGGCGCGGTCCGCGCGGCCGCCTTCGACATCAGCGCCGCCTGCTCCGGGTTCATCTACGGGATGGCGCTCGGGAAGGGGCTCATCGAGACGGGTCAGGCGCGGCGCGTGCTCGTGATCGGCGCCGAGACGCTGAGCAAGATCGTGGACTGGGAAGATCGGAACACGTGCGTCCTCTTCGGCGACGGCGCCGGGGCGGCGGTCCTCGGCGAGTGCGAGGAGGAGCGCGGGATTCTCTCGATCAATTTCGGAAGCGACGGAAGGCTCTGGGAGCTTCTTCACCAGCCGGCGGGGGGCTCGCGCATTCCGGCGACCGTCGAGTCCGTCGAGAAGAAGAAGCACAAGATCCACATGACCGGGCGCGACGTCTTCAAGCACGCGGTGACCCACATGAGCGGCGCGGGTCTTCGGGCGCTCGAGGAAGCCGGCCACCGCGGTTCGGAGCTCGACTGGCTTTTTCCGCACCAGGCGAACATCCGCATCATGGAGGCAGTGGCGAAGAGGCTCGAGGTGCCGCGCGAAAAGGTGTACGTGAACCTCGAGCGCTTCGGAAACACGTCGGCCGCGTCGATCCCGATCGCGCTCGACGAGGCGGTCCGCGGCGGGCACTGCCGGCCGGGCATGCTGATCGGGTTGGTCGCTTTCGGCGGCGGCTTCACATGGGCGGCCGCGATCGCGAGGGTGTGATGGCGAGCCTCGGATTTCTCTTTCCAGGTCAAGGATCGCAGTACGTCGGCATGGGGAAGAGCCTCTACGACGAGTATCCGGAGACGCGCGAGGTCTTCGATCTCGCCGACGCGATCATGGGGTATCCTCTCTCGAAGCTCGCCTTTGAGGGTCCGGAGGAGACGCTCCGCGAGACGCGCTACACGCAGCCCGCGATCCTCGTCGTGAGCCTTGCGCTCCTCCGCCTTCTCGGGAAGGAAGGGATCCGCCCGGGGATCGTCGCGGGGCATAGCCTCGGGGAGTACTCGGCGCTCGTCGCGGCCGAGGTTCTCGAACCGAAGGACGCGATCGCCGCGGTGAAGCGTCGGGCGGAGCTGATGTTCGAGGCGGGCCTTGCGCGGCCCGGCACGATGGCGGCGGTGATGGGGCTCGCCGAGGCGGAGGTCATGCAGATCTGCCGCGAGGCGGAGGAGGTCGGGGTCGTGCAGCCGGCGAACTTCAACGCGCCGGGGCAGCTCGTGATCTCCGGAGAGCCGGCGGCGGTGGAGAAGGCGATGCGGCTCGCGTCCGAGCGGGGCGCGAAGAGGGCCCTTCCGCTCCCCGTGAGCGGCGCCTTTCATTCGGAGCTGATGGCCCACGCGTCGGAAGGGCTCGAGGAGGCGCTTCGGGCCACCCCGTTCCGCGACGCCGAGGTCCCCGTGGTCGTCAACGTGGACGCGGTCCCGCTCATTCGAGGGGAAGATCTCCGCGACGCGCTCGTCCGCCAGCTCCGCGGAGCGGTCCGCTGGCAGGAGTCGATGCGCCGCATGGGAGAAGAGGGGTTCGCGCGTTTCTACGAGGTCGGGCCCGGGCGTGTCCTGCAAGGGCTCGCGCGAAAGATCGACCGCGCGTTCGAGGTGGAGAGCGTGGACGGACCCGAGTCGTTCCGAAAGGCGGTCGCCTCGAAGCAGGAGTAGGAAGGAATGGAACAAGAAGAGCGGACATCCTGGGCGGCGGGAGTGCTGGAGGGGAAGACCGCCCTCGTGACCGGCGCAGCGCAGAACATCGGCAAGGCGATCGCGCTCACGCTGGCGGGCATGGGAGCGGACATCGCGGTCGTCGACGTCAACGAGGAGAAGGCCGAGGAGACGGCGGGGGAGATCCGGAGATTCGGGAGACGCGCGATCGCGCTCCGGGTGAATGTGGCGGACGCGGCGGCGGTCGATTCTTGCGTCGAAAAAGTGGTGGAAAAGCTCGGCGGCGTTGATATCCTCGTCAACAATGCCG
>Ga0194125_10002960_pt1 | contig 27801 bp, 15 predicted proteins | sample TA2KigC250mmetaG_FD_148626 | JGI IMG/M metagenome (GOLD analysis project Ga0194125, IMG submission 148626) | Freshwater microbial communities from Lake Tanganyika, Tanzania - TA2015034 Kigoma Deep Cast 250m | ecosystem: Environmental > Aquatic > Freshwater > Lake | place: Tanzania: Lake... | reverse complement strand
GTTCCAGGCGTTGGGGGCATAGCCGAGCTTGAACTCCTCGATGACGGCTTCCGAGAGGCCCCGCTTCTTGAGGTAGTCCGAGGCCGCCTTTCCCTCGGCCGTCGAGACGAGGCTTCTCCGGAAAAAAGCCAGGGCCGATTCGTTGAGCTTCTGAACCTGTTCCTCGAGCTTCAGGGCCTGGGGGGAAAGCCCCCGGCGGGGAAGGGGGATGTTGTAGCGCTCGGCGAGGTGGCGGAGGGCTTCCGGGAAGCCCAGGTTCTCCTTCTCCATGACCAGGGAGAAGACGTCCCCGCCGACCCCGCAGCCGAAGCAGTGATAGAGCTGTTTTTCGGCGTCGACGGTGAAGGAGGGCGTTTTCTCGGCATGAAACGGGCAGAGACCGACGTACTTGCGCCCCCGCTGCCGGAGGGTCGTGTATTGGCCGGCGATTTCGACGATGTTCGCCGCCCCACGGACCTGGTCGATCGTTTCCATGTATGGGGTGGGCCGTTCTTTCAGGGATATCGCAAATTTCTAGGAATATAGGTTCCGTCGACCGCTTTGTCAAGCCCCCGCTCGGAGCTCGGAGATTCGGCCTTCGCCCTCGGGCCGCCCTCGAAGGCTAGAGGTGATTGATGAGGGAGGCGAGATAGGCGGCGCCGAAGCCGTTGTCGATGTTGACGACGGCCACTCCTCCGGGGCAGGAGTTCAGCATGGCCAGGAGGGCGGCCACGCCCTTGAAGCTCGCCCCGTAGCCGACGCTCGTCGGGACGGCGATGATCGGCACGGTGAAGAGGCCGGCCACGACGCTGGGGAGGGCGCCCTCCATCCCGGCGACGGTGATGATGACCCGTCCGTCCCTGATTTTGCCGTACTCGCCGAGGAGGCGGTGGAGGCCGGCCACCCCGACATCGTAGACGCGCTCGACTTCGTTGCCCAGGATTTCGCAGGTGACGAAGGCTTCCTCGGCCACGGGGATGTCCGACGTCCCGGCGGTCAGGACGAAAATCTTGCCCTTGCCCGCAGGAGAGGGCTTTTGCCGCAGGGAGACGATCCGGCCGAGGGGATTATAGGCGACTTTGGGGATGGCCCGGCGGATTTTCCGGTATGTCCCCTCGGCGACGCGGGTGACGAGGAGGTTCCCCCCCCTTCGGACGATCGCCCGGGCGATTTTGAGGATTTGCTCGTCCGTCTTCCCGAGGCCGTAAATGATTTCCGGAAATCCCTTGCGGATTTCCCGGTGGTGGTCGACCTTGGCGAAACCGAGGTCTTCGTAGGGATAGTCCCGGAGGAGGCGAAGGGCCCGGTCCGGGGCCATTTCCCCCCGATGGACCTTGCCCAGGATGTCTTCGATCTGCGATTTCACCCCCCGATTCTAACAAAAAAACGGGGGATGTGATACCCTTCGCGCCGAACGGACAAGAAACGGATATGCTAGAATAGGTCATCCCGGAATGATGAGTGCGAGTCGAACCTTGAGGAAGGCCGTCGATATCGAGGGCTTCGGCGTCCATTCGGGCAAGCCCGTTCGCCTTCGGATGCGGCCGTCCGGGGAGGGAAAGATCGTCTTCCGGAGGACCGACCTCGGAGGCGCGGAACTGATTCCGGCTCCGGAGCTGGCGGAGACGCCTTCAAGCACCGTTCTCCAGGGCGGGCATTTTCGGATCGGGACGGTCGAGCATCTTCTGGCCTCCCTTTGGGCGGCCGGGGTCGGAAGCTGCCTCATCGAGCTTGACGCCGAGGAAGTCCCGGTTCTCGACGGCAGCGCCCTCCCCTTCGTCCGGGCCCTGGAAACGGCGGGGACGGAGGAGCTGGCGATGCCCCGGACCGCCCGGCGGATCGCCGAGGGCTTCACGGTCTCCGACGGGGACGCCTGGGTCAAGTTCGAGCCCTCCGCCGGGGACGGGCCGGAGAGCTTGACGCTTTCCTATACGATTGTCTATGACCATCCGAAAATCGGCCGTCAAAGCCGCGAGGTCGACTTGACCTGGCCGGAATTCGCCCGGGAAATCGCCCCGGCCCGGACCTTCGGCTTCCTCAAGGACGTCGAGCGGCTCCGGCGCCTGGGCTTGGCCCTGGGGTCGTCTTATGGGAACACGGTCGTCCTTTCGGAGGCGGACGTCGTCAACCCTCCGCTCCGCTTCCCGGACGAGTTCGTCCGCCACAAACTCCTCGACCTTGCGGGCGACCTGGCCCTGCTCGGCCGGCCGCTCATCGGGCGGGTCTCCGCCCACAAAGCCGGCCACCGCCTCCACCTCGAGGCCCTCCGCCGCCTGATAAGATGGGGGACACATTAGTGTGTCCCCGGCTTTTTGGTATGATGAGCGTCCCGAAGGAGCACCGGTCATGAAGCGAGTCCTCGTTTGCGGCGCCGGCGGATTCATCGGCAGCCATCTCGTCAAGCGCCTCAAGGCCGAGGGAGCCTGGGTCCGCGGCGCCGACCTCAAGGTTCCCGAATTCTCCCCCAGCCCGGCCGATGATTTCCGCCTTCTCGACCTCCGCGAGGAGGCGAATTGCCGGGCGGCTGTGGAGATCCCCGGCGGCGGATCTTTCGACGAGGTCTTCCAGCTGGCCGCCGACATGGGAGGCATGGGCTTCATTCAGGCCGCCGAATGCGAAATCATGAGGAACAGCGCCCTCATCAATATCCATATGTCCCAGGCCGCCGCGAGGCGAGGCGTCCGGCGGTACTTTTTCTCCTCCTCGGCCTGCGTCTATCGGGACATGACGGCCGAAGAGCCCGAGCTCTCCGAAAGCGACGCCTATCCGGCCCTGCCCGACAACGAATACGGCTGGGAAAAGCTCTATGCCGAGCGCCTGGCCATGGCCTTCGGCCGCCGCCATGGGATGGCCGTCCGGCTGGCCCGTTTTCAGAACTGCTACGGCCCCGAGGGGACATGGCGGGGCGGGAGGGAGAAGGCCCCCGCCGCCCTTTGCCGGAAGGTCGCCGAGGCCGAAGACGGGGGGACGATCGAGGTCTGGGGCGACGGAAAGGCCACGAGGGCCTTCACCTACATCGACGATCTCGTCGACGGGATCATCCTCCTCATGGCCTCGAGCCTCGAGAACGGGGTCAACATCGGCCGGCGCGAGTATGTCTCGGTCGACGAGCTGGCCCGGACGATCGTCGCCGTCTCCGGAAAATCGGTCCGCCTCGAGCACGTCTCCGGGCCCGTCGGCGTCAAGGCCCGCAATTTCCGAAACGACCGCATCTCGTCGATCGGCTGGACGTCGAAATTCTCGCTTCGGGACGGCCTCGCCCGGACATATCCCTGGATCGCGGCCCAGGTCGAAGCGGCCCGGCGGACTTGAATGAGGCCCTCCCTCGAGACATTCCGGAGCGAGCCCGGTCTCTCGGCCGCCGAACTGGCCGGCCTCTGGGCCGAATCCGGCCCGGCCGCGTCCGCCCCCGTATTGGCCTCCTTCCTGAAATCCGCCGCCGGCCTGGCCCGAAAGGCCGGATGGGCCGACCGGCTGGAGCTGGCCCGGGTCATCCACTCCCTGGGCACGGCTCTGCGGGCCGGCCGTCTTTTCCGCCGAGCCTCCTGGACGGCCTTCCGCCGCCGCTTTCTGAGCTCGATCACTCCCGCGGAGCGGGCCGGCCTCGAGGCCTGCGGGCTTCTCCCTCCGGCCGATTTCCGGGCCTGGGCCCGGGCTCTCCGGGAGTCGGCCTTCGATACGGTCGGGAGGACGATCGTCTTCGGAGGCCGGCGCCGGCTATCCCATCCCCGGAACTGTCTCCGCTCGGATGAGATCGTCTGGGGGAGGGCTTCGGCCCGCCTCGACCTCGGCGGAGGATGGACGGACACGCCCCCTTACTCCCTCGAGTGCGGGGGGTGCGTCATCAACGCCGCCGTGACCCTCAACGGCCAGCCCCCCATCCAAGTCTATGCCCGAGTCACCTCCCGCCTCGACATCCGGATCAACTCGATCGACCACGGGGCCGACCTCCGGATCCGGGAGCTCGACGAGCTGCTGGACTACAAGGATCCGGCCAGCCGGTTCGGGCTGGCCAAGGCGGCGCTGGCCTTGTCGGGGTTTTCTCCGGCCCACGCCCGCTGGCCGGCCGGCGTCCGGACCCTGTCCGCCATGCTGGACCGCTTCGGCGGCGGCCTCGAGCTGACGACCCTGGCCGCGATCCCCAGCGGAAGCGGGCTGGGCACCTCGAGCATCATGGGGGCCGTTCTCGCGGCCGTCATTTCCCGGATGACGGGCCGGGCCCTCGCCCCGGACGAGCTCTTCAACAGGGTCCTCCAGCTCGAGCAGGAGCTCACGACCGGCGGCGGCTGGCAGGATCAAATCGGCGGCGTACTGCCGGGAGTCAAGATGATCACGACGAAGGCGGGTCTCGTGCCCGACCCCTTGGTCCACTACGTCCCGGCCGACCTCCTTGACCCGGGCCGCAACGGGGGGACGACGCTCCTTTACTACACCGGCCTCCGCCGTCTGGCCAAGAACATCCTCCGCTCCGTCGTCGGCCGTTATCTCGACCGGGACAAGGCGACGGTCGAGACTCTCCGCCGGCTGCACGCTTTTCCGCCCCAAATGGTCGACGCCATGTCGCGCAAGGACCACCGCCGATTCGGCGAACTCATCGACGTCGCCTGGAACCTCAACAAGCGCATCGATCCGGACTCGACGACCCCGGAGATCGAGGCCGTCCTCGGCCGGATTCGGAGGCACATCTGGGGGGCCAAGCTCCTCGGCGCGGGCGGCGGGGGATTTCTCCTCGTCGTCTGCAAGTCGGCCGGCGACGCGGCGGCCGTCCGCCGCCTTCTCTCGGTCCGGCCCCCGAATCCCCGGGCCCGCTTTTTCGACTACGAGGTCGACGACCGCGGCCTGACGGTCACCGTCTGCTGACCTTCAATCGCCCTGTATTTGGCGAATCCGGCCGGCGCCCTTGCCGAAGAGGCCGGATTCGGGTAAAATACGGCCCACTCCGGATTCGGGAGCTCAAGATGAAGGACGACAAATCCAAGAAAGACGAGTACCAGAAGACGCTGGCGGCTTATGCCGAGGCCATGAAGGAGTTCCGCAAAGGAAAGCCCGAGAGGGCGGCCGAGGCCTTCCGCTCCTTCCTCGAGAAGTTTCCGTCCGAAAAGGAATTCGTCGATCGGGCCAAAACCTATCTCGAAATCGCCTCCTCGCGCCTCCAAGGCTCGAAAGAGGCCGGGCCGCCGAAAACGGTCGAGGAGTTCCGCCTGGCCGCCGTCGTCATGCTGAACGAAGGCCGCAATGAAGAGGCGCTCGCCCTGTGCCAGAAGGGATTGAAACTGAGCCCCGACGACGCCAAGCTCCATTTCCTGAGCGCCCAGGCCCTCTGCCGGTCCGGCCAACTCGACAACGCTCTCGAAGCCTTGCACAAGGCCTTACAGATCGACAAATCCCTCCGGATTCTGGCCCAGAATGAAGCGGCGTTCGAAGCCGTCCGGGACGATAAAAAGTTCAATCTTCTGACCCGTCCCGGATGACTTTCCGATTGAACGATCACGTCCCGACGGCGGGCTCGGCCGTCCGGGCCGGCCCCGGGAGAAGATAGGGGGGCGCCATGTGCGGGATCATCGGCTATCTCGGGCCCAAGAGCGTCGTTCCGCTCCTTGTCGAAGGGCTGAAAAAGCTCGAATACAGGGGCTATGACTCGGCCGGCGTGGCCGTCGTCGACGGGGACGAGGTCCGGGTCCGGCGGGTCCTCGGAAAGATCGCCGTCCTCGAGGATTCGCTCCGGGCCGAGCCCCTCGGGGGCGCCTTCGGCCTCGGCCACACCCGGTGGGCCACCCACGGCCGGCCCAACGAGCGGAACGCCCATCCCCACATCGACTGCCGCGGCGAAATCGTCATCGTCCACAACGGCATTATCGAAAATTACCTGGCCCTCAAAGGTCGGCTCCGGGAGGAAGGCCATGACTTCCGGACGGAGACCGACACCGAGGTCATCGCCCACCTCATCGAGAAGCATTTCCGCGGCGATCTCGCCGCCGCCGTCCGATCGGCCGCGGCCGAGCTCGAGGGGGCCTTCGCCGTCGCCGCCATGGCCGTCCGCGACCCTCGGAAAATCGTCGCGATCAAGAAAGGGCCTCCGGTCGTCGTCGGGATCGGCCGGGGGGAAACGCTCGTCTCCTCCGACCTCAATCCCATCCTCGAGCACACCTCCCGGATCGTCTTTCTCGAGGACGGGGAGATGGCCGTCATCGGCGAAGATGGGCCGGTCTTCACCGATTTCCGGGGCTCGCCGGTCGAAAAGAAGGTCGAGGCGATCGCCTGGAATCCCCTGATGATCGAAAAGCGGGGATTTAAGCATTTCATGCTCAAGGAAATCTACGACCAGCCCGAGGTCATCCGGGACACGATCTCGGGCCGGGTCTCGCTCGATGCCGGCGAGGTCCTTCTCGGCGAGATCGGCCTGGGGGAGGATGTTCTCGGGAAGATCCGGAAAGCCGTCATCATCGCCTGCGGGTCATCCTACCATGCCGGATTGGCCGGCCAGCTGTTCCTCGAGTCCCTGGCCCGGATCCCGGCCTCCGTCGAGTATGCCTCCGAGTACCGCTACCGGGATTTCCTCCTCGACGGGGATACCCTCGCCGTCGTCATCTCCCAATCGGGCGAGACGGCCGACACCCTGGCCGCCCTCCGGGCCTCCAAGCCGCTCTGCGCCGCGGTCGTGGCCGTGACCAACGTTGTCAGCTCGTCGATCGCCCGGGAGGCCCACGGCGTCCTCTACACCCATGCCGGCCCCGAAATCGGCGTCGCGGCGACCAAGACGTTCACCGCCCAGCTGACGGCCCTGGCCCTTCTGGCCCTCTACCTCGGCCAGAAAAAAGGCGTCTTGGGGGCCGAGGCCGTCGTCTCGTTTCTCGAGGAGATGCAGCGGCTGCCCCACAAGGTCGAGCGCGTCCTGGCCAAGGCCAAGGCCGTCGAGGAGCTGGCCGCCCGGTTCGCCCCCTTCGCCCATTTTCTCTATCTCGGCCGGTGGATCAGCTTCCCGGCGGCCTTGGAAGGCGCCCTGAAGCTCAAGGAGATTTCCTACATCCACGCCGAGGCCTACGCCGGCGGGGAGATGAAGCACGGCCCGATCGCCCTCATCGACGAGAAGATGCCGACCCTGGCCGTCGTCCCGCGGGACCGGGTTTACGAAAAGATGCTGAGCAACATCGCCGAGATCAAGGCCCGGTCCGGGTACGTCGTGGCCGTGGCCGACGAGGACGACGCCGCGATCGCCGGCCATGTCGACGCCGTCATCCCGGTCCCGAAAGCCCATCCCCTCCTGACGCCGTTTCTGACCGTCGTCCCCCTCCAGCTTCTGGCCTACCACATCGCCTCCAAGAGGGGGGCCGACGTCGACCAGCCCCGCAACCTGGCCAAGTCCGTGACCGTCGAGTGACCTAGAATTTCAAGAGGGCCGAGACCCGGGCCTGACGAGGCTGCTGAAGGGCCCAAGCGGTCCCGAAGAGGGGGATGTTTTCCTTGACGTAGGAGATGGGCCGCTGGCTGTTCAGGGCGTTGAAAACGTCGAGCCGGACGGCCAAGCGGAGGGGGGACGTTCCGGAAGCCGCTCCGAAAGTGAAGGATTTTTCGAGGGAGAGGTCCAGGTAGGCGTGGGCCGGCGACTTTCGCGACCCTCGCCCTTCGGGGAAGGCGTAGTACCCTCCGAAGAAGGGCACGTAGCCCAGCTTCTCCCAATAATAGCCCGAGATGTATTCGAAGGCCGCGGCGGCGGAGATGCCCCGGGGGGCGCTGTAAGCGAGGTTGAGCTTGACGTTGTGGTCGGCCGAATAGGGGAGCTTGCCGTACCAGCCCTCGTCGCCGACGCCCCGCCCCCCCAACCCGCCGAGCTGGGCGTCGACCCAGTCTTTGACCGCGGCGAGCTCGGGCAGCGGCGGGACGTAGAGATGATTCCCGAACAGGCCGAGGTAGTTCGTGCTGCCCTCGTCCTGAGACCAGGCCCCTGACTCGCTTTGCCCGGGATTCGTCCCCCGGGCCAGGGCGTGGGAATAGGAGGCGTTGAGGAACAGACTCCGGCCGATGCGGCCGTGGAGCTCGAACTCGAGGCCGGTGTAATCGCGGCGCTTGTGCTCGAAATTGTCGTAGAGAAACCTGTAGAGGGTCGCCATGTCGAAGACGGCCAGGATTTCCAGGAGGTCCTTGGACGTGGCCCGGACGAAACGGGCCTTGAGGGCCCAGTCCGGGCCCAGGCGGCGGTCGTATTCGAGGAGAAACCGGGTTTGAAAATTCGGCTTGAGGCCGTCGGCGACCTCGAAGGCTTGGAGCTTCTGCTCGTTCTCGAATTGCCAGGCCGCCGGGTCGCGGACCTCGGCCTCGCTCGGCGAGGCCCCGCCCTGCCATCGGTAGGTTCGGAAGGTCAGGCCGGCCCCGGTGTTGAAAAAGCCCAGGGGCATCGTCGTCACGAGGTCGGAGAACCGCCCCCAGGCGGCTTTGACGACGTTCCGGCCGTCGCCGGTCAGGTCGGCCGTCAGGGAGAACCGGGGGGAGAGGAAGTCGCCCAGGCCCCAGCGCCAGAGGACGCCGTTGGCGTCGTCCCGGCAGACCTGGGTCTGGCTGCGAAAACCGGCCATGACCGTGAACCGGCCGAAGGCGGCTTTGTCTTTGACGAAGAGGCCGATGCCCCTGGCCGAGTTGACGAAGTCGAAGGGCCCGTATTCGAAGAAAAACGTCGGCGTGCCCTTTCCCCCCCGCCGGCTGTCGAAGAAGTACTTCGTCCCGGCGTCGAAGCCGTTGCCCGGGAAAATGTCCTCGTCCTTGCCCGAGAAGTCGACGACGAACTCCGAGCCGAAATCGTAGTATTCCAGTCCGGCGGCGATTTCGTGGCTGCCGAAGGTGTCCGTTTCGAAGAACTTCGTCAGCTTGATCCCGGCGTCGAGGCGGCGCTCGTCGTCGGTCACGTCCCCGTAGGAGTTGTTGATGTTCTGGGCCAGGTCCTCGATGAAATGCATGGCCCGGCCCAGGTCTCCGTCGTCGGGATGGCGAAAGTCCTTGCGCCAGACGCCGCCGAATCCGGCCTCGACGAAGGTCGTCGCGTCGAGAATGCCCTTGTAGTTGAGCCGAAGGAGCCTGTCGGCGGTGTCGCGGCTCTCATACATCTCGGTAAGGCCGGTTCCTCCCTTCTGGGGAAAGGACTTGTCGAAGACCGCGGTCAGGGAGAGGCTGTGGTTGGGACTCGGCCCGAAAGTCAGCTTGGCGAAGACGTTGTTGTTTCCGGTCGTTTTCCGGCCGGCCGGAACGGCCAGGTAATCGAGCGACCCGGCCAGGGTTTCCTCGGTCTGGCGGAAGGTGTTCCCGGAGAGGAAAAACCAGAGCCGGTCCTTGACGAGGGGCCCTCCGAGGTTCAAGAATCCGTTGGCGTTGGAAAAGGCGTTCGGCTCGCTGACGATCGACAACTGGGGCCGTCGGGCCGCTTGGAGGGCCTTGTTGTCGAAGATCAGGCCGGCCGAGCCGTGGAAGGCGTTCGACCCGCTTTTGGTGACCATGTTGACGACCCCGCCGTAGGCCGCGCCGAATTCGGGGCTGAAAGGGTCGGAGATGATCTGGACTTCCTCCAGGGCGTCGAAGTTCAGCCGCAGCCCGGAGTTCTTGAACCGGACTCCGCTGACGGACAGGCCGTCGACGACCCAATGGTTCCCCTCTTCGCCCTCGCCCCGGAAGCTCGGCTGGCCTTCGGCCGCCGTCCCGCGCCGGGTGTTGGCCCGGACGCCGGTCACCCCGGGGGTGTATTTCGTCACGTCGACGACCGTCCGATTCTGGGCGGGGATCCTCTCGAGATCGGCGGCCGAGAGGCGGTATGACGTGTCGGTCGAGGTCCGGTCGATCAACGGCTCTTCGGCCGTGACCGTGATTTCCCGGTGGAGGGCCGAAGCGGCCATCTTGACCGCCAGGGTCGTCGTCAGTCCCAGCCGGACGATGACCTTCTCCTGGATGACCGTCTCGAAGCCCTGGAGCTTGAAGGTCAGGGTGTAGGCCCCGACGGGAAGGAGGGGCAGAAGGAAATTCCCGTCCCTCGACGAGAGGACGGTCCGGACTCCTTGGAGGGCCGGCCCGGCGGCCGTGATCTCGACTCCCGGCAGGCCTTGGCCGGTGTCGTCCGTGACCTTGCCCCTGATTTCCCCCGTCTCGGAGGCGGCCAGCCAGGAGGCGGCGAAGATCAAGCCCATTCCGAAGGCGGCCTTGAGCCCAAGGCGGAAGCGGCCTCGTTTCTTGCTGTTCATGACCGTATTGTAATGAAAACCGGGGGGGATTATCCAGAGGCCGGGCCCGAAGCCTTGCCGATCCTCCGATAAACGAAAATGATCCGCTGGACGGCGGTGACGTTCGACAGCAGGGCGATCGTCCCCAGGACGACGGCCAGGGCGGTCCGGAGTTCATCGACCGCGAGGCCGATGACGATCGCCAGGGCGAGAAGGACGAGCCGTTCTCCGCGCTGGAGCCAGCCGGACTTGCATTGGAGCCCCAGGCCTTCGGCCCGGGCCCGGGTATAGCTCACCCCGACGGACCCGAGGAAGGCCAGTCCGGCCAGTAGATAGGCCCAGGGACGGTCCATCCAGGCCGCCGCCCCGGCATACATGAAGAATTCCGTGTAACGGTCGAGCGTCGAGTCGAGGAAGGCGCCGAAAGCGCTCGTCCGGCCGGTCAGACGGGCGACCTGGCCGTCGCAGAGGTCGAAAACCCCGCACAGAAGACCCGCCCCGAGGGCCCAAAGCGGGCGGCCCCGCCAGATGAGGACGCCCGTTCCGACTCCGGCGGCCATGCCCAGCAGGCTCAAGGCATTGGGGCCGAGACCGAGGCGGATGAACAACCGGGAGAGAAGGTTGATCGGGCCGAGGCTTCCGGATATCAGGGCCTTGGGGAGGAGGCGGGTCTGCTCTTTCTGTGGCTGGCCCATGACGGGAGTCCGGTTCGGGAAGCGTATCGTAGCACGGCGGCATCCCGGCGGCAAGGGAGGGGTGGCCGGAGGTCACCGCCGGAGCCGCGGGAACTCGGTCACCCTGATGTTCGTGCATCCGTAGGGGATGAGTTCGACGGTCTCCTCCGGTTCCCGGGACTCTTGCGGGCCCGGGGAGATTTCGCCCGCCCAGCCGTGGGCCGGCCGCCAGGCCGAAAGCTTCCGGGCCTTGACCCGGGCGACGACGCCCGCTCCCTCCGGAGAGAACGGCCTCTCGCCGACCGGCCTCTCTTCGAAGACGAGGCTCGAGGCGGGGTCCGTCTCGTCGAGGGCCAGGCCGTAGTTCCAGGGGGTCGTCGGTCTGACCTCGAAGTCGCCGTGGGGGAGATCGCGGTGCGGCTTTTCGGCGTTGACCCTCGTCCAGGCCTCGCCGATTTTCAGGGAGTAGACGAGCGGCCCCCGCTCGACGGCCGCGGCCTCGTTGTAGCGCCTCGAAACCCGGGCTTTCATCGGCAGCCGGAGGAGGAGGTCGACCGCGCCGTTCCACTCCCGGTCGAGGCGGTGGAAGGTCCCCGGCTTCGGTTTCGGCCCGTCCGCCCCGCCGACATCCAGGGCCGCCCCCTCGGCCCAGGCGGGAATGCGGAGGAGGAGCGGAAAGCGGACCGGCCGCTCGGCCCGGACCGAGAGGCGGATCGTCTCCCGGAAGGGGTAATCCGTTTCGACGGAGATGTCGACCGGGGTGCCGCGGGCGTCGAACCGGACTTCGCCCGGGGCATAGGTGGCGGCGGCGACCCCGCCGCCGGGGGCCGCCATCCAAAGATGGGCGGCGAACTTCGGCCAGCCTTGGTGCATGTTGGCCGTGCAGCAGCCGTAGTTGGGCTCGAGACCGTAAAGGTTCGACTCCGGGCCGTTCGTCGTCCACATGTGGTCCGGATTGATCGTGCATTGGATCTGGTTGGCCTGCTGGTCGTACTGGTGGGCCCACATGTCCGGCGAGAACGTCGCCGGAAGGGCGTTGAAGGCGACCTTCTCGAGGCGGTCGCCGAAAAAGGGATCGCCGAGGATCGAGAGGAGATGCTCGAGGGAGTAGAGAAATTCGACCACGGAGCAGAGCTCGGTGCCCTGGACGGGATTTTTCCCGGCCAGGCATTCATCGCCGGTGAACATTCCGGTCGCCTGGCCGTGGTGCCGGTCCAAGATCTCGATCATCCGCCCGGCGAAGGCCCGGTCGGATTCGTTCGGGCCGAGGCGCCAGCTCAGGGCGGCGGACTTGGCCGCCATGCCCGTATTGACGACGTGCTTGGCCCACTTCCAAAGGCCGCGCCGGGGCGTGGGGACCGTGACGTCCTCCCCGGCGTAGAAGGCCCGGTAATCGAAGCCCTGGGCACGGAGTTTCCGGGCCAGGTCGAGAAGCCAGGCCTCGCCCGTCTTCTCGTAGACATAGAAGGCGGGGATCAGCCCTTCGAACCAGCGGTATCGGCCCCAGTCGTAGAGAGGCGTCTTGTCGAGCCCGGCGAGCATCGCCCGGAGGCTCTTCTCGACCGCCCGGAGGACGCGCTCATCTCCCGTGGCGTCGTGGTACTGGACGAGCATTTTGTCGGCCAAGAGAATGGCCCACAGGTCGTAGCGCTTGGCGACGGCGTCCTCGGGATAGGGGCCGTACCAGCCGTCGGAGCGCTGATGGGCGACGATATATTCGACATATTTCGCCGCCTTGGCTTTCAGGGCCGGATCATCGAGGAGGAAAGCCAAGGGAATGAATCCGTCGAGCCAGTAGGGAGCGCGTTCCCAGCCCTCGGCCTGTCCGCCGAACCACTTGCTCTGTCCGACGTCGGGCCAGAACTCGTCGAGACGGCCGCTCAGTCCTTGGGCCTGGATGCGGAGCTGACGGAGGAGCCAGCCCCGGGGCTTGACCGCCCCGAGGGGGAGAGGGCGGAACGCGGGCTCGGCCAATCCGGCCGAAGGCGGCCCCGTCCCGCTCGTCCGCGGTCCGGACGTCCTCGCGGCCCGGCCCTTGTTCGCGGCGGCGAGAGCCGTCGTTCCGGCGGCCATGCGGTTCAAGAATTCCCTGCGGTTGAGGACGGACATGGAGACGGCACCTCCTCGGCCTTCTTCATTTCGGAATCCCGCCGCGGACGCGGACGAGATAGACCAGGCGGACGGGCTCGCCGGGTTCGAGGACGATGGGGGAGAGTCCCGGCCAGGATGGATTGAGGACTCCGCCGTAGCTCGTCCGGATGAGCCAGGGGACTTGAGGGCCTCCGGGGTGCTCGGGGAGAACCTCGATCAACAGTTCGGCCTCTTTGGCCGCCAGGCCCGCCCAGCGGAGCGGCGTATTGACGACGTCGGCCTCGAGGATCTCTTTCTCGGCCCGGATCGCCGCCCCCTTGAAAAAGGAGGCGCCGCGGAAGCAGAGTCCGCCGTAGCCTTTGCCCTGGTCGGGCGCTCCCTGGAGCTCGAGCGGACCCCCGACCGCTTCGAGGACGATTTCGACGGTCAAACGGCGCTCTCCGGACTCCGCGAGGCTCGTCCGGAGGAGGACGTATTCCCGGGCCACGGTCTCGCGGCCGTCCAAGACCCAGGCGTTCTCGACCCCGAGCTCGGCCGAGCCGAGCGAAGCCGCCCGGAGGGTCCAGCGGGTGAAAATCTGGCGGAGCGGCGGGCTGCGGGCCTCCCAGTTGCTCGTGACCACTCCTCGGGTCTTGACCACGGGCCAGGCCCAGAAGAGGCCGCGGTGATGGGGATGGTCGGCCGGGAAATCCTCGGTCAGGACCCGCCCGTCGAGCCCGTGGAGCGGATGGATGTAGCTCGAGCGGATGAACTTCGGATCGAGGCCGTCCTTGACTTGGTCGCCGTAGCGGTAGACGAGGACGGGAGTCCGTCCGTCGCGAAGGGTCAGCGTCCCGGCCTCCGGGTCGTCGGAGAAATTCATCTGTCCGGCCGCGGCCGCGGCGAAAGCGAGCATCGCCCCTCCGAGCAGCGCCGCGATCTTCATGGCTTCCTCACGCGCGTTCTCCTCAATTCGGCGAGTTTGGCCTCGTCGACCTCGATCCCCAATCCCGGGCCCCTCGGCGGATAGGCCAGGCCGTTTTCGATCCGGATCGGCTTCTTGAGGATGTCGGCCGCCAGGAATTGGGGGCCGTTGAGAGCGGCCGGCTTTTTCAAGTTATGGGCTCCAAAGAGGGCCAGGGCGGCGGCCAGGGAGATGTCCGGGTCGGTCAGCCCGCTGCCCAGCCACATCAAGTCGTGGTCGAGACAGTAACCGACCTGCCGGCGGGCCTCGGCCAGTCCGCCGCAGCGGGCATGCTTGACCGCCAGTCCGTCGAGCATCCCGAGCTTGTGGAACTCCTCGAGCTCGGTCCGGGAGACGATCCCTTCGTCCATCAGGATGGGCAGGGCTCTCTGCTTCTTGAGAAGTTGATAGGCGCCGATCCGGTTCGGCCGGAACGGCGCCTCGAGGACGTCGACTCCGGCCTCGGCCAGAAGGGGGGCGGCCTTGAGGGCGGTTTCGAGGTCGTAGCCGCCGTTGGCGTCGGCCCAGAGAAACGCCCGAGGCGCGAGGCGGCGGACCTCCCGGGCCAGGGCGGCGTCGAATTCGGGATCCGGGGCGACCTTGAGGTTGAAATGGCGATAGCCCCGCTTCAACCCGGCCTCGACCGAGGCCGCCGCTTCGTCGATTTTAAGGACGTTGACCGTCCAGGAAAGGGTGACCGGTCCGGCGGCCAGCCGGCCCCACATCCGGGCGACCGATTGGCCGAGGAGCTTTCCGGACAAATCGTGAAGGGCGAGGTCGATTCCGGCCCGGGTGATCGGCAGGCTGGTTGAAAAGCCCGGGGCGACGGCTCTGTCCATGGCCGCGTGGGCCCCGGCGATGTCCAAGGGGGAGCGGCCGACCAGGGCCGGGATGAAGCAATGCTCGAGGGCGGCGGCGGCCGTCTCGAGCGTCTCGTCGCTCCAGGTCGCCAGGGGGACGGATTGCCCCCAGCCGACCGTCCCGTCGCCGGCCGTGATCTTGACGATGACGGCCGGCCGTCCGGACGCCCCCTTCGGCCCGGTGAGGAACTTGAAATACCCGGCCGTGGGGTAGAGCACGGGAAAGATATCGATCCGGTCGATCTTGATCCCGCCTTGGGCCCGAGGCCGAAGGCCGGTCAGCAGGTAGGCGCCGGCGGAGGCTGTTTGGATGAATCGGCGCCGGTTCATCGCGGGGGCCTGTTCTTGATGTAGGCCTCGTAGCGCTCGGCGACTTTTCCTCCGTTCGCGTCGCCTTTGTGGACGAGGACGCCGACCCGCTGGCGGACCGTCCCTCCCTTAAGGAGAAGGAAGGGCTTGCCGCTCACGCCGTCGGGCCGGCGCGGCCCGAAGCAGCCGTATTCGCGGGTCAGCCAGCGGTGGTTGGCCCAATCGGGATACTGGAAAACGGCCACTCCGGCCGTCTCGGCGTCGACCGTGTTCGAATAATCGATCCACTTGGCGACCTGCATGTTGGTCGCTTTCTCCCCCTCGGCGCCGGCGTCGTTCATGATTTTCCCCCCGCTCTCTCCGCTCCAGCGCTTTTCGAGGCGCAGGTAAGGCCAGGCGTAATGGACCTCGTCGCTCCGGAATTCCAGGGCCTCGACGAGGACTCTCAACTCGAAGACGAGGTCGAGAAAATACTCCCCCCCGCCGAGGGCCTGAACCGTCATCGTCCGCCGCTCTTCGAGAAGCGGCCCGGCCTCGTCCGTCTCCCAGGCGAGCCGGGCCTCGATGAGCGCCCGGGCCCCCCCGGCATCGAGCCGGGAGAACTCGAGATGCCGGATTCGGTCGCGAAAAGGCGGCTCGTATCGCTTTCCGGATTCGACCTCCCGGCCCGAATAATAGGCGTTGTACAGGCTGACCTCTCGTCCTCCCTCTATCCGGACGGTGTCGGCGAACCAGAAGGAGCGATGGTGGGGGTACGGTTCGGCCCTCTGGACGAGCATGTTCCGGCCGCCCGGGCTGTTCAGGGGCCAGTAATGGGGGAGGTCGAGCGCCGCGGCGTATTGATAGGCGAAGGCCTCCCGGCCGCCGATGAGGACCGCGAGCCGGCCGGCCTTGTCGTCGCGCCGCAGGGAGATCTCCGCGGCCGCGGCCGCCTCCGGCCGAGTCGCCGGCGACGGGCTTCGGGAAGCCGCGGCCCAGGCCGCCCCTCCGACGAGAACGGCCAGGTACGAGGCGAGGATCGAACGCGTCATTCCGGCTTCTCCCCGTCCGGTCAGACGACCCACGGATCGCGATGGGGATAATCGAGCCGGCGGTCGGCCTCTTCGTCCCCGACGAACCGTTCGGTCCGGGGGTTCCAGCGGAGCTTCCGGCCGAGCTTCATGGCGATATGGGTCAGGAGGCAGACGGAGTTCGAGCGGTGGCCGACCTCGACCGGGGCCGCCGTGGCCTTGCGGCTGCGGACGCATTCGAGGAAGTTCTTCATGTGATTCCCGCTCGGCCTGAGCTTGACCGCCCCCTCCCCGGGCTTGAAGCGGAGGATCTCGGGGCTCGAGGCCTTGACTTCGCTCCGGGAGCAGAAGACCCAGCCCGTCTCCCCCTCGAACCGGACGCCGGCCGGGTCGCCCGAATCCTGGATGAGGCGGACGCCGTCGGCGTACACGGCCTCGGCATGGTACTTCGTGTGGACGTCGAAGAGGCCCCGGTCGGGAAACTCGGCCGTCGCCTCCACCTCGACGGGGCCGCTCTCCTCCGTCCCGTTTCCCCACTGGGCGATGTCGTTCATGTGGGAGCCCCAGCCGGTGATCATTCCCCGGCAATAAGCTTCGACCTGGAGCCAGCCGGGCCGCTCGTAGCTCGTCTGGGGATGGACCCGGTCCTCCGTGAAGGGCGCTTCGGCGGCCGGGCCGAGCCAGAAGTCGTAATCGAGGTATTTCGGGACGGGCATCGGCTGGGGATTTCCCGTCCCCTGATCCGTCGGATTGGCAACCCGGATCGTCCGGAGCTTCCCGACCCGGCCGTTGCGGACGGCCTCGCAGGCCATGAGGAAGTAAATCTGCGAGCGCTGCTGGGAGCCCGTCTGGAAGACCCGCCCGGCCTTGGTCACGGCCTCGACGAGCTTCCGGCCCTCGGCGATCGTGTAGGTCAAGGGCTTTTCGAGGTAGATGTCCTTGCCCGCCTCCGCGGCCGCGATCCCGTGAAGGGCGTGCCAGTGATCGGGGGTCACGATGAGGATGGCGTCGATGTCGCTCCTGGAGAGCAGGTCTCGGAAGTCGGCATAGGCGTCGATCCCGCGGTAGGTCGTCCGGCCGAACTCGGCGGCGTAGATTCTTTCGGCCAGCCATTGGCCGTCCTCGAGGCGGTGGCGGTCAACGTCGCAGACGGCCGTGACCCGGGCTCCGGCCTCGAGACCGCGGTAAATGGCCTCCTGCATGTCGCCCCGTCCCTGCCGTCCGAGGCCGATGCAGCCGATCTGGATCGTGTCGTTCGGGGCGGGGCGGCCGAACAGAACTCGGGCCGGGACGATCGCCGGGCCGATCGCGGCGGCGGCGGCTTGCTTGAGAAAACGGCGGCGGGGAAGGCTTCCCATGGACTCTCCTCCGGGTCGGTTCCTCCCGAAGCTAACACGCCGGATTTCAGCTTGTCAAACTTTTCCTGAAGGCCTCGCGGGGCCTCTCGGGAAAAAGGCCGGGGGAGGTCAGGGGCGGATCGACAGCGAGACCTTCAGGACGCCGAAGCGTTGGCCCATTGCCGCTTCTTCAAAAGCCGAGTTTGAGGCCGAGGCGGAACAGCCTCGCTCCGTAGAGGGCGCTCGTCAGGCCGAAGTCGGGGGCGACGAATTTCTGGCCCGGCCGGCCGGCTCCCTCGGCGGAGGGAAGCCAGCGGTCGGCGTCGTTCAGGCCGGAGACCGAGGTCCGGTAGCCCAGGAGGTTGACGACGTCGACGGCCAGGCCGAGGCGGGCCGCGGGGCCGACCGGCCACGTTTTTTCGATCCTGAGGTCGATCGTCGACCAGGCCTTCTCCCGGCGCGAGCCGGAAGCCTCGAGGTTGACGGCATAGAGGGTCCGTTCGGCCCGGTTGGCGGCGCACCAGTCGGCCGGGGGAAGAACCTGGACCCATCGCTGCCAGGGCCGGCCGCTCCGGTAGACGAAGGTCCCGCTGAGGAGAAAGTCGAGAGGGAGTTCGAGGCCGGCCATGAGGTTGACCGTCAGGGGACGGTCCGTGTCCAGCCGCCCGTAGCGGTTGACGAAATAGTTCGGTCCGTCGCCCGCCTCGGTCAGGCCGGGGGCGCCCGCGGAGAAGCCCCCGATGTTGCCCTCGCTCTTGCTGAAGACGGCCGAACCTGCGGCCAACCAGCCGCGGGAAAGCCGCTTCCGGAAGGTCAGCTCCAGGGCCCGGGACTTCCGCTCGAGCTCCGGAACGTTGCGGAGCTGGAGGTAGGAGGGCGGGGACTGGAGGGAGCGGGCGAAGAGGGTCACCGTGACGTCGGGAAATACGCCCGTCCCGGGGACGGTCGTGGTGAAGGGGAGCCAGTATTTGTCGGCTCCGGGCTGGCCGGCCGCGTACCAGACCTCGCCCGTGTCCGCGACCGTGAGGACGTCCTCGAGGATGTTCGTCTGGGTCCGCGACAGGACCCGGAGGCCGAGAGAAAAATCACGGGTCAGCTCGTGCTCGAGCCCGGCCGAGATCTCCTCGGTCGCCGGGGCTTTGAGCCCGTCGGCGATCCTCCGGACATTGTCGGCCCCGGAGATCATCCGGTAGTCGAGGTCGAAGAGGCCGAATTCATCCTCGGCGTCCGCCCGCCCGTCCCCGTTGACGTCCCACCACGTCACCGAAAGGTCCCGGGGGTAGAGGGGATGGAGGGGGAGGAAATAGCGATGGGCGAGCGGTTCGGCGTAGCGGGCGTAGGAAGCCTTGAGGAGGGTTTTTCCCTTTCCGAAGAGATCCCAGGTCAAGCCGGCCCTGGGGGTGAGGGCCGTCCAGGACAGGAGGTCCTTGCGCTCGCTGTAGGTCAGCTGGTCCAGGGGATTGAAGCCGATCGGGAAGTCCTCCGGCCACGAGGCGGCGAGGCGCGGGCTGAGGACCGCGTCGCCGATGAACCGGCTGAGGGCGTTTCCCGATTCGAGCTTGTAGCCGGCCGGATGCCACCCCCGGCTCCAGTCGAAGCGAAGGCCGAGGTCGACGGTCAGCCTTCGGCCGACGGGGAACGTGTCCGTCACGTACGCCCCGAGGATTTGGCTCCGGGCTTTGACCAGGGTCGAGCCTTCGGCGGCTCCGCAAAGCCAGAACCCGAGGAGGCCGCGGTCCCCGTAATAGGCGTTTCCCGGATATCGGCTGTCCAGGAACGAACGGAGGTTGTCGGCCCTCCACCAGCTGAAACTCGTCGTGCCGTCGTCGAAATCGACTCCGGCGCCCAGGGTGTGGGTCGTCCCGAGAAGGCCCTCGGCGAACTGCCGGACGGCCGCGCTGCCCTGGAGGCGCTGGCGGCTGTCGTCGCTGTTATAGGCGGCTCCGCCGATCGGCCCGTAAAGGTCGGCCGCGTCGTCCGTCCAGGCGAGCTTTTCCGCCTCCGCCTGAAGACGGGTCGGAATGCGCCTTTTCATGTAGGCGCCCCGGAAGAACGCCGTCGTGCTCGGCCTGAGAGCGTAATCGACCGTGGCGAAAAGCGACAGCGACCGCTCATGATCCAGGATGCTCGTCGAGAGGAAGGGCAGACGGGCCGAAGGGGCCTCGGCGACGGGCAGATACGCATCGGCCAGATGGACCCAGGCGGCGAAGCGGGCCTCGGCGATCGGCCGGACGGTCAGTTTGAAGAAGCCGGAGAGGTCTTGCCGGGACCAATCGTAGCTTTCGTGAAGGCGGCCGGCGGCGTCGCGGAACGGGCCGATGAACAGGCCTCGCTGGGATTTTTTCGAGAACCGTCCGGAGAGAAAATACCAGGCCCGGTCCGGCCAGAACGTCCCCCCGAGGCTGAGGGACGGCTCGAAGAGATTCTTGTCTCCGCCCGGGGGCGCCGTCACGAGGTCCCCGACTTCCTCGGGCGTCCATAACTTCTGGGCGAGCCCGCCGCTCATGAGCTGAAGCCCCAACCCGCCCGTGAAGGCGTTGCCCCCGGATCTCGTGACGATGTTGACGACGGAGCCCCCCGCCGGGAGCATGGAGGCGGGCCGGCCGGCGGTGACGACCTCGACTTCCTCGAGGAGGTCGAGGGAAACGTCGACGGCCTGGGTTCGGCTGAAGACGTCCGTCAGGTCGGCGCCGTCGAGAAGGATGACGTTGTCCCGGGACGTCCCGCCGACAAAGGCCGCTTCCCTCGGGAACGGGAATCCCGGTTCGACGACTCCGGAGGCCGTTTCGAGGACCGACCTGAAATCCTTGGCCAGGGGAAGGCGGACGAGAAGGTCCCGGCCGCGGACGAGGGCGTTTTTTGGCGAAATCGGGTCGAGCGAAGGCCGGGCCGCCTCGGCCTTGACCGTCGTCTCCTCCTCCGAGGGCGTCAGGGAGATCCGGATGAAGCGGGACTCGCCGCTTCGCAGCGAGATCCCGTCTTGGACGAGGGTGATGAAATCGGGCATTTCGACGCTGAGGACATAGGCCCCGGCCGGCAGGGAGGGGAAGTCGAATCCGCCGCGTTTTCCGGTCAGGGCGATTCTCTGCCCCTGCATGGCCGGGGAGGAGAGGAAGACGGCCGCCCCGACGAGAGACCGGCCGTCGGAGTCCAGAACAATCCCTTGGATCGTCCCCGACGCCGTCTGGGCGGCCGGGAGAGGCCCCGGCCCGGGGCTCATCATCGGAAAGAGGAGGAGGCCGAGCCGGATGATTCCCGCCGGGCCCGGCTGTTTCAACGGCGAAGCCTCGGGGGCGACGATCGCAAAGGCGGCGTCGCTCACGTCTTCGGGATGGCCGTCGGCCGCCTCGCTGATCCGGATCCAGCATGTCTCAGAGACGCGGTCGGGGACAATCCAAACGTAGCTCCCGTCGTTTTCGGTGACGGCGATGTCGGTCCAGGAGGTCCGGTCGTCGGTCGACAGCTCGAGGCGGACGTCGCCGACCTGGTCCGTCCAGGTCCAGGTGATCGTCCGACTTGATCCGACCGCCCATGTTTCCCCTCCGTTGGGGGCGGTAAGCCGGAGCGACGGCCCGACGATCGCAAAGGCTTTGTCGTTGAGGTCGATGGGAAGGCCGGCCAGGGCGTCGCTGATCCGCACCCAGCAGGTTTCCGAGGGGGCGTCCGGCACGACCCAGACGTGGCTCCCGGTGTTCTCGACCGTCGCGATCTCGGTCCATGTCGCCGCGTCGTCGGTCGAGAGCTCGAGACGGACGTCTCCGACGTTGCCTCCCCAGAGCCAGGTGATCGTCTGGGTCGAACCGACCCGCCATCTTTCCCCGCCGTTGGGCGAGGTCAGGCGAACGGCCGGGTCGCCCGAGATGATGAACGCGACTCGGCTCGTGTCCGAAGGGTCGCCTTCGTCGGCTTCGCTGATTCGGACGCGGCACGCCGACGAGACGGCCTCGGGCACCAGCCAGACGAACAGACCGTCGTTGGCCGTCAAGGCGACGATGTCTTCCCAGGTCTGGCCGCCGTCGGACGAAAATTCGATCCGGACGTCGCCGACCCCGCCGTCGGAGTCCCAGGTGATGTCCTGGGGGAGGCCGACCGGCCAGTATTCCCCCCCGTTGGGCGAAGTCAGGGTGATCGATCTTTCGAATATCGCGGCGACGAAGCCGTCCCGGCCGCCGCGATGGGCGAGGGCCGGGCCGACGGCCGCCGGAAACGACGACTCGGCCGAATAGGCGTTTCCGGCCAAAAACACGAGCCCGGCCGCTTCCGGGCCGATGGCGATCGCCGTGCCGTAGTCGGCCTCGAATCCGCCCAGGTATCCGGAAAACCCGAGCTCGTAGCCCGAGGCGTCGATCCTGGCGACGAAGGCGTCGAAGCTTCCGCTGTAGGCCGGATTCGGTCCGAACCGGACGGGGAACGAGCTTTCGGAAGAGGACGTATAGCCCGCGACGAAAGCGTATCCCCGGTCGTCGACGGCGATCCCGGATCCGGCGTCGTAATCGGCGCCGCCGATGTAGCCGTAGTAAGCGAACAGGGCGCCCCCGCCCCGGACTTTGGCGACGAAGGCGTCGGCCGCGCCGCCGTTGTAGGTCACATCGGGCCCGATATAGATCGGGAACGAGGACTCCGGAGAGGAGGTCGTTCCGACGACATGGGCCTGGCCGAGCCGATCGACGGCGACGCCCGTCGCGTAATCGTCTCCGGCGCCGCCGATGTAGCCGCAGTATTCGAAATCCGTGCCCGCGGGGTTGAGGCAGGCGATGAAGCCGTCGAAGCCTCCGCCGATCATCGTGTCGGGGCCGTAGAAGGCGGGGAAGGCGGGAGAGGAGTTTTCCGATGAATTCGTGTGGCCGGCCAGGTAGGCCCGGCCCTCCGGGTCGACGGCGACGGCCAGGCCGGCGTCTTCTCCTCCGCCGCCGACATATCCGCAATACTCGAGGGTCCGTCCGTCGACGCTCACCCTGGCGATAAAGGCGTCCCGGCCTCCCCCGTATGTCAGGACCGGCCCCTGCTTGACCGGAAAGGTCCCCTCCCCGGAAAGGGTCGAACCGGCGACATAGGCCCGGTTCCAGGCGTCGACGGCGATTCCCCGGCCGTAATCCTGGCCCGTCCCGCCGATATACCCGCAGTATTCGAGGGCCGTCCCGGCGGGATTGATCTTGGCCACGAAGGCGTCGAAGCCTCCTCTGTGGACGAGGCCCGGGCCGACCGCGGCCGGAAACGTGGCTTCCGTCGACGAGGTGTAGCCGGCGATGTAGGCGCTCCCGGCCGCGTCGAGGGCGAGGCCGTAGGCATAGTCGTCTCCGGCCCCGCCGATGTAGCCGCAGTAGAGCAGGGCCGATCCCGTGGGGTCGACCTTGGCCACGAAGGCGTCGAAGGTGCCGCCGTTCCAGGCCGGGTCGGGTCCGGCGGCGGCCGGGAAATCGCCGGCCGAGGCCGTGAATCCGGTCACGTAGACATTCCCGGCCGGGTCGGCGGCGATCCCGGAGATGTGATCGAGGCCCGGCCCGCCGATGTATCCGCAGTAAACGATGATGACGGGGTCGAGGACAAGGGTCCGGCTGCGGTCGTATTCGCCGACCTTAAAGCCGACCTCCCCGCCGGCGAGATCGAAGGCCAGGGGGACATCGTCCCGGCCGTCCGGACGATTCTGATAGGCCGACGGCGCCCCGTCCTCGAAGCTTCCGGCCGGCGTCGCGACGATCAGGCCGCCCGTCTCTCCGACCCGGACTTCGCTTGCCCCCCGGTAGGCCAGGCGGACGAGCGAAGGGTCGGCCCCGGGAAGGACGACGAACTCGTATTTCAAGGCGTCGGCCGCGCCCGAAAAGACAAGGTCGATGCCGGGCCAGAGGTTGGCGTAGACGATCCGGGAGTAAAGAGGCAGGCCCGTCTTCCATCCGTCCGCCGGCCCGCGGAAATAGGAGACGACGGCTCCCGTCTCGTCCCGGCCGGCGGGCCGGACGCCGGGATTCGACCCGATAAACTCAAGTTTGACCGCCCACCGTCCGTCCGGCGCGTCCGCCCCCAGGACGAAGCTCACGCCTTCGGGGCTGAAATAAATCGTCTTGTCCTTCCCCTGGACGTAAAAGGAGGCCGGCCCGTCGATCTGCCCCCGGTTGGGAATGAAGCTCAGGGGCAGCTTTCCGAAGGCGGGCCGAATCTGGGGAAGAAGGCCGCCGGAGGAAAGGGGGCTGGTTCCGAGTCCCGCCTGGACCGTCAAAATTCTGTCGGCGGCGGAAAAAACCGAGCAAATGACCAGGAAAGTGCAGGTCAGGGCCGCTCTCTTCATCGTCGACTCCTCGCTTAAAAAACAATAGAGTATCGTAAAAGGTTGCCCAGAGCAAATCGGGAGCGGGTCAGATGAGCTTTTCCCGGTTCTGGAGCCGGAGGAGGGCCAGAAGCGTCAGGAAAACCGATCCGCTGAGGAAATAGATCCGGTTGGCGACCGTCGTCTTGGCCAGGGAAAGCGCCTGGATCTCGCTCCCCTCGGCGAAGGGATTGTGGAAGAGATACCAGGGGCTTCCGGCGAGGGGCTCCCGGAAAAGCCAGAAGAGGAGGAGGACGACGAGGAGGATGACGGCCGTGGCCGGCCCGCTCCCCGTCCGGCTCGCCGTGAAAAAAGCCAAACTTCCGGTGAAGAGGACGGGGACCATCAGCTCGAGGACCATTTTCACCAAGGGGAAATCGGACAGTCCGACCCGGCAAAGGGCGCTCAGGGTGAAAAGGAGCCCGGCGGTCGTCGCGTAGAGGGCGCCGTATCGGGCCAGCCAGACCTTGTAGCGGTAGTCGGGGAGGCCGAAGAGCGTCTCCAGCATCCCGGCGTCCTTGTCGTTCTGGATGGCGAAGGCGGCCGGATAAAAGACGAGGAGAATTCCGGGAACGAGGAGGAGATCGTAGATTTTTCGGCTTGTGAAGGCCGCTTCCCGGCCGAGGAGATGGAGGACGACGATGAGGAGGAAGACCCCTCCGGCGAGGACGAGGAACCAGGCCGCCCGTCCGGAGAAAACGTGGGCCGCGTTCAGCCGAAAGAAGGCCCAGGCTTCGGCAAGCCATCTCTTCAATGACATCTCCTCACGCCTCCGACCCCAAGAGCCACATGTAGGAATCCTCGAGCGTCGGCTCGGCCGGCCGGGCCTCGGCGTGAGGCCTCTCGGCGGAGAGGATCCGGGCCCGAATTTTCGTTCCGTCGCGCAGGTGCTGGACGACCCGGCTCGTCCTCCGGACGTTCTCGAAACCGGTCTCGTCGAGGACGGCCTGCCAGACCGAACCCTTCGTGAGTTCGGCCATGCCGGCCGGCGTCCCCTCGAACAGGACGCGGCCTTGCCGGAGGACGGCCAAGCGGTTGCACGAACTTGAGATGTCCTCGATGATGTGGGTCGAAAAAATCACGACCCGGTCCCTGGCCAGCTCGGCCAGGAGGTTGCGGAAGGAGATTCGTTCGGCCGGGTCCAGGCCCGCCGTCGGCTCGTCGACGACGAGGATCCGGGGGAGATGGAGAAGGACCTGGGCGATTCCGAGCCGCTGCTTCATGCCGCCGGAAAAGCTTCCGATCCGGTCTCCGCTCCGGGGCTCGAGATGGACCGCCCTCAGCGAGGCCCGAACGGCGGCTTCGCGCGCGGATTTGTCCCAAAGGCCCTTGAGACGGGCCTGGTAGTCCAGAAACCGGCGGGCGGTCATGGTCTCGTAAGAGCCGAATTCCTGGGGGAGATAGCCGATGAGCGATTGGAGCTCCTCCCGGTGCCGGCCGAGATCCAGGCCGTTGAAATCGACCTTGCCTCGTGTCGGGGAAAGAATCCCGCAGATGATCCGCATCAGGGTCGTCTTCCCGGACCCGTTGGGGCCGACGAGGCCGAACATGCCGCTTTCGATTCTCAAGCCGATCCGGTCCAAGGCTTGGAACGGCACGGGCCGCCCGCCGAGAAGGGGGACCCGCCGGGCGAGCCGGTAGAGGGCCGCCCGGATTCGGCGCCCCCGGCCGGCCAAGCGGTCGAGGTCGATCCTTCGCGTCTCGATCGTTCTCGCCGCCCGGGAGACCGCCAGCCCCCCGTACCAAACCGCGGTCGCCGCGGCCGCGGCTCCGGGGCGTTTCCACCGCCAGAGAAGCCACAGCCCGTTGAGGAGCGGGAGGCCCCAAACGAGGAGCGCGGCGGCCCATGAGGGGACCTTCGATCCCCTCGGGGTCCGCAGCCAGGCCGTCAGGAGCAGGAAATCGAAAACGGCGAAAACGAAAAGCCAGGCGTTCCCCGGCAGGTAGATGTACGTGAAATAGACAAGGAAAAGGCCGATAGGAACCTGCCAGAGAAGGTCCTCCCGCGCCTTGGGCCGGGCCGTCTTCGGGGAGAGGCCCGCCTCCGCCGTCGAGCCGCGGGTTTTGCGCCACTCTTTGGCGAATTTCGAGGCGTCGTCGTAGAGCTTGCTGATGTTGCGGATGGTGACGACGACCGGAGAGCCCGGGGGAATGATCCGGCTCCGGCTCCGGCGGAGGCTCGTCAGGGCGAACGAGGCGAAGGCCGGGATGCCGAACAGAAGGACCAGGGAATAGGCGGCCCTCCAGAGGAGGTCGTCGATGTTCGTCCAGACGAACGCCGCCGCGGCGGCCAGGGCCGCGGCTTGGGCGAGCTTGACCGGCCCGCCGAGGCCGCGCCACCAGCGGAGGGCGTTCTCGAGGCTGTGGGCCGCGGTCGGGATGAGGATGAGGGTGAAGAGCGTCGCCGCGGCCAAGCCCCCGATGACCGTGACGGCGAAGGGGGAGCCGATGAGCGAGACGTACTCGGATCGACCCATGGCCACGGGGAGCATTCCCAGGATCGTCGTCACGGCCGTGATCAGGATGGGGCGCACCCGGGCCAGTCCGGCGGCCATGAGCGCCCGTTCCGGCCGTTCGCCGGCCCGCTCGCGTCGCCGGGCGGCGTCGAGGAGGAGGACGCCGTTGTTGACGACGATCCCGAAAAGGATGAGGAAGCCGATGAGGACGTTGGCGTTGGTGATGGCGTTCGAGGTCAAGGCGAGGGCCGTGAACGCGCCGATGCCGGCCAGGGGGAGGGTGAACATCATGACCAGCGGCAGGCGGAGGGACTCGAAGGTCGAGGCGAGGATCATATAGATGAGGCCGACGGCCAGGGCGATAAGGAAGGCGAACTCGGAGGCGTCGCTCGTGTCCCGGACGGCTTCGACGAGGACGCCCGGCGGGGGGGCGATGCCGGCGACCATGTCCTCGACCGAGGCTCGGGCCTGCTCGAGCAGGTTTTTGGACTCCTCGATTTCGGATTTGAACCGGTAGATGACCTGGACCTGCTTTTCCTGGTTGATCCGGATGATGTTGGCCGTTCCGGTCGCATAGACCAGCCGGGCGATTTGGGGGAGGGGGACGAGCCCGCCGCCCGAAGCGGGGAACTGGAGACGGCGGAGGTCCTCGCTCTTTTTGTCTTTCCGGACGGCGGGTTTGAGAAGGATGTCGATCTCCTCGGTGCCGGCCTTGAACTTGATGCCGGCCAGCGTCTCCCGCTGAAACCCCGAAAGCTCGTTTCTCACCGCGGCCAAGCCGACGCCGAAGTGGCTCATCGCGGCTTGGTCGAGGACAAGGTCGATCGTGGGCGCTTGGTCGGAAACGCTGACGAGAACGCCCTGGACGGTGTCCAGGCTGGCGATGTTGTACCGGACATCCTCGGCCACGGCCCGGAGGATCTCCAGGTCCAATCCGCGGACGATGACTTTTTCCTGGGCGGCCCCCAGGCCGAGCATCCGGGTGAGCGTCGCCCCGCCCTGCCGCCCGCTTCCCGCGCCGCCCGTTCCGCCCATGAAGCGGGAGTTTTGCAGGGGGGCCGTTTCGGAAAAGGCCACCCGGGGATTGGCTCTGGACAGACGCCCGATGACGTCTTCTTTAACTTCGCTGATCGACCGTCCGGCCGTCCGGGCGAAATCCTCGACGAGGGTGAAGGCGAGGATGACGTTGTCTTCGGCGATCGTCGCCAGCCGTTCCTTGATTTCCGGGACGTTCCGGAGGAGCTCGTCCATTCCCTTGACCTGCTCGTCGGCCGCCTCGAGGGTCGTTCCCGACGGCATCAGGGCGTAGACGGTGAAGGTCCCGGCCTCGACCTCGCGAGGCACGTCGAGGCTGAGGGTCAGGCAGAGGCCGAGGGTCGCGAAAAAGAGGACGAGAGCCGAGACGACCGTCCGTCCCGGCGTGCGGAGGCAGGTCTTGAGGAGGACGAGGTAGGCCGTCTTCATCCGGCCCAGGGTCCGGGGATCACCCTCCTTCGGGCGCTGAAGCCCGGAGGCGCGGGACAGGAAGCCGTAGGCCAGGACGGGGATGAGGCAAAACGCGACGGCCAAGGAGACGAGGAGCGCGGTGATGATCGACGTCCCGGCCTGGGCGCCGAGCGCCCGGACCTCGGCGTTCGAGCTGAAG
>Ga0194125_10002958_pt1 | contig 27820 bp, 18 predicted proteins | sample TA2KigC250mmetaG_FD_148626 | JGI IMG/M metagenome (GOLD analysis project Ga0194125, IMG submission 148626) | Freshwater microbial communities from Lake Tanganyika, Tanzania - TA2015034 Kigoma Deep Cast 250m | ecosystem: Environmental > Aquatic > Freshwater > Lake | place: Tanzania: Lake... | reverse complement strand
TGTCACGGCCGCAAAACTAGCGTATCCAGCGTTGAAGATTGTCTTCTACCAGCAGATGCAGTCGGGAGTAAGTAAGCGGGATTTCCTTCACACCTGGATGTTCAAGAAGTTGTCTCTCTGGATATCGCTGACCGCACGGATGAAGCAAGATGTGATCGAGCATACCCGTATGCCCGAAGAACTCGTTAGAGTAATCCCCTTGGGAAGGGATACAGATCTCTTTGATCCTCAGATGTACGATTCGTCCAATGCGAGAGGAGGATTCGACCTGCCTTCGGGACGACCGATCATCGGTATGCTGGGTCGCCTCGATCCGCAGAAGGGGCAAGAGGAGTTCCTGCGCTCTGTGCCCCTGGTCTTGAAACAACGGAGCGACGCATACTTCCTTATCGCCGGTGAGGAAACTGATGGAGAAGAAGGATTTCGGCGACACCTGGTCGATCTGACTCATCACCTAGGAGTAAGCGACCACATCCGATTCTTACCCTTCACCAATGATGTACCACAGTTCATGTCGGCCATCGACATTTTCGTTCTTCCGTCGTACGCTGAAACGTACGGTCTCGTGCTCATTGAAGCGATGGCCATGGAAAAACCCGTTATCGCAACGTCTGCAGGCGGTGTGCCGGAGATTGTCGAACACGGCCGCACCGGACTGCTCGTTCCACCCCGGGACCACGAGGCACTTGCTGATGCGATGGTGACGCTGTTGAGGAATCCAGAGCTGAGAGCTTCACTCTCCAAACAAGCGCGGGCGCAAGTGCTCGAACGTTTCGATTCATCACGCTGTCTGGACCACCTTGTCGCTTCACTTGATGCTCTCTAGGGCCCTGAGGATTGCGCCTACAGGGCTCATTCCAGAACTATCTCGGTAAGAACTTCGTCTCATCTGCGTCACCGTGGAGCTGCGCAACGGTCGCATCGTCGACCAGGAGGTTCAGGAGCAGACCGGCCCGCCATGCGGGCCCGCCCGACGGAACGACATAGTCGGGCAGGGTTCGGGCTGGTGTGGCGGGGCTTCTTCACAACATTACCGATGCGTTCCGCGGGAGCCGCGCTCCCGAGGTATATGCAACAGAGTGGCCTACCTCGGCAGGAACCTGGTCTCGTCGGTGTCACTGTAGAGCTTGCGCAATCGGTGCAATTCAGCTTCCAGCTCGCGGACGACCGGGGCGTATGAGGGATCGCCATAGACATTGTGAAGTTCGTGCGGATCGCGCTCCAGATCGAACAGCTCCCAGGCATCGATATCGTAGTAGAAATGAATAAGTTTGTATCGATGCGTCCTGATCCCGTAGTGGCGTTTGACCTGGTGTACGGCGGGGTATTCATAGTAGTGATAGTACATCGCCTGCCGCCAACTGCCAGGCGTCACCTGTTGGCAGACCTCTCGGAGAGATTCCCCCTGCATCGTGCCCGGAATGGAGACTCCGGCATAGTCAAGGAAAGTCGGCGCAAGGTCGAGATTGAGCACCAGGTCTTTGGTGTTAACGTGAGGTTTGATCTCCGCGGGGAATCGAACAAGAAGCGGAAAGGCGAGCGACTCCTCGTACATGAACCTCTTGTCGTACCATCCATGCTCACCCAGGTAGAATCCTTGATCCGAAGCGTAGATGACGACGGTATTGCCTGAGAGTTTCTCGCTGTCGAGGTAGTCGAGGACGCGACCGACGTTCTCATCGACGGAGACGATGCACCGGAGGTAGTCTTGCATGTATCGCTGGAACTTCCACTTCGCGAGTTCTTCGCCCGTAGGATTTGTTCGTCGAAACTCCTCGATCATCGGACCGTACGCTGCATCCCAGGCCTTCCGCTGCTCGTCGTTCATCCGTCCGTAGTCGGCTTCCCACGAGAGCCGATCATTCCGCTCGGCGGCTGTCTCCTCCTGCCGACCGGGAAGCGGCGGCAACTTGCAGTCCGATGCCATCCGCAGGTGATCGGCAATGCGCATTTCCTGTAACCTTGCAGCTTGCCGCGATTCGTAGTCATCGAAGAACGTCTCTGGCAACGGGAATTCGACATCGTTGAAGAGTGTGAGATGTTTCGGCCCGGGCAGCCAATTTCGGTGTGGAGCCTTGTGGTGCAGGAGGAGGCAGAAGGGGCGCTGCTTCTTGGATCGCTGTAACCAGTTCAGCGCGAGGTCGGTGATCAGGTCCGTCGCGTAGCCGGTCACGCGGCTTCGTTTTCCCATGTCGATGAAATCGGGGTTGTAGTATTGCCCCTGACCCGGGAGTACGTTCCAATAGTCGAATCCTGTCGGGTCGCTCTTGAGATGCCATTTCCCGACCAGTGCCGTTTGATATCCCGCCTGCCGGAGAAGCTTCGGAAACGTCACCTGACCTCCATCGAAGGTCAGTGCGTTATCGATCTGACCGTTGACGTGGCTGTAGGTACCGGTGAGGATGGTTGCCCTGCTCGGCGCGCAGATCGAATTCGTGCAGAAACTCTGGTTGAAGCGCACCCCTTCCTGCGCGATCCGATCAATGTTCGGGGTGGAGAGGAGCCGGCTTCCGTAACAGCTCATTGCCTGGCGGGCGTGATCGTCGGACATGATGTACAGAATGTTCGGCCGATCTCGCGCTCCGGACCTGAGGATCGCAGGGCCGAGGAGCGAAAAGCCAGCAGCACCCAGTCCGTACCTCTTGATGAAGGTTCTGCGCGATTCATTCAGTGATTCCACTGTTCACTCTCCCTTCTTGAAAAAAGTGATGCATATCTTCCTGGCTTCCCGTGGGAGTTTTCAAGACTACCCTGCACGTCGGAGTCGGTGGAGCGTCTTCGGTTGCTACGGTCAGCCAGCAAGCTTCTTCAAGGATTCCAGGATCTTGGTTACGTCACCGTCATGGTTGCAGATATGGAAGGAGACACGAATGCAATTGAGGCCGCCCTCGCCCACTGAGCGGACGCGCAGCTTGTCTTTGCTCAGGTGTTCGTTGACCTTCGAGTACTCATGGGTCTTCATTCGGAAGCTGATCATGGGGGAGCGATACGCCTCCTCTTCCGGCGACATGATCTCTACGCCGGGAATCTCCTTCAAACCGCGATAGAAACGCTCGGCCAGCGCGTGGTTGTGCTGCCATATGCGGTCAACGCCGATGGTCTCGACGAAATCGACTGCTTTCCCGAGCGCAAAGAAAAGGGCGTCGTTCTGCGTGCCGTACTCGTACCGTTGGGCAGTCGGGTGAAGGACCATCTCGCCTTTTCCGATATCGTTCTTCTCGGTGGTATAGCCACCGGCGACAATGGGTCGCAAGGTGTCGAGCAATCCCTGGCGCACGTACAGAAAACCGGTGCGCTTCGGGGCCATCACCCACTTATGCGTGCTCGCCGTGTAGAAGTCAACTCCGCACTCCACAATGTCGAAGGGGACACAGACCGGCCCCTGGGCACCATCCAGGGCGAACCAGATCCCTTTTTCGCGGGCGAGCTTGGAAATCTCCTTCTCGGGGAAACGCTGGCCTGTTGTGCATGTAACGTGGCTGATCAGGATGAGACGAGTCCGGTTGTTGATCAGCCTGGCGATTCTGTCAACGTTGCCCAGTCCGCTTTTCAGATCAGGATCGAAGAGGCGGATGACGATACCATCCCTCTGCATACGGTTGAGGAGCCCTGCGTTCACGGCGACGTGTTCATGGGTGGATGTGATCACCTCGTCCCCCTTTTTGAGAGGCAGGCCGTTGATGATCACGTTAACCCCTTCGGTGGCACCGCTGATAAGGCCGATGTCCTCCTTGCTGCAGTTCTTCCCCAGCAGTGCAGCCAGCTTCTCTTTGGCACGCCACCATTCTTTCTCGTCGTGACCGGCGCTCGGAGCCCGCTCCTCGCTCCTGGTCCACTCCATAATGCTATTGAGAACCGGCAAGGGGCACGCACCGAGTCCGCCGAAATTGAGATAGGTCCACTCCGGATCGAGGAGAAACTGATCACGAACCATCTGCCATAACGCATCGTCGTCTCCTGCGGCAGCGAGATCCTTGAGCAGCCTGAAATCGACCGGCCTCAGCTCGATGGGCAAAGCCAGACCGCCGATGAATGCTGCAGTCCATTTAAAGAATTCTTTTCTGTTCATGGTTCTTTCTCCAGAAGCTTAAACACATTCTTGAGACAATGAGAAATTTTCATTCGTTACCTTCGTGCCGACGCCTCGAAAGATAGAATGACCTCGTTTCTTCTACGACTACATGTGATCGGCCGGCATTCTTGGTCAATGACAGCGCGTCAAACGTGATCGATGATGTGGCCGGACTCTAAACCTGAATCACTCCTTGCCCGGCCTGCAACTTCGAATATCTTGAAATAATCGGCGAAGGAGTTTATCTTGCGTTTGCTGTTTGTGAGAAGTGACGGGAACCGTGGTTCCCGCTCGAAAAACCAATCGAAGTCTGACAGGTGCCAGGGAAGTCCTCGGGAAAAAACCTAAAGGAATATCATGTCACAATCAAGAAATGCCACCCGCCGCGATTTTCTGAAGAGCTTCGCTGCAGCTACAGCGACGCTCGCCGTTGCGCCTGACCTGGGAAGGTTTCTCCGCAACGATAGGAGCGCAAATCGGCCCAACATCGTGCTTGTTTTCACGGATGATCTTGGCTACGCGGATGTCGGATGCTACGGTGCGAAGGGTTTCGAGACGCCGATACTCGATCAAATGGCGTCGCGAGGGATGAGATTTACCGACTTCTACGTCTCACAGGCAGTGTGCAGCGCCTCGAGAGCTTCGCTTCTTACAGGGTGTTATTCGGAGCGCGTGAGCATTCAAGGCGCGCTGGGTCCGTGGGCAGAGATCGGCCTCAATCCCGAAGAGGAAACCATCGCTCGCATGCTTAAGCGGCAAGGGTACGCCACGGCAATTTTCGGTAAATGGCACCTCGGGCATCACAAGGAATTCCTCCCGCTGAGCCACGGATTCGATGAGTATTTCGGTCTCCCCTATTCCAACGACATGTGGCCCTTCGGCTACGACGGTAAGCCCCCGGCCGATAGACGTAAGGCCGGCTATCCTTCTCTCCCACTCATAGACGGCTATGAGAAGGTGGGAGAGATCCGGAACCTGCAAGACCAGGCCAGTCTGACGACACGGTACACTGAACGGGCCGTCCGGTTCATCGAGAAGAACAAGAATCGACCGTTCTTCCTTTACTTGCCACACTCGATGCCACACACCCCAATCGCTGCCTCGACGAAGTTCAGAGGGAAAAGCGAACGCGGATTGTACGGCGACGTCATCATGGAGATCGACTGGTCCGTCGGTGAGATCGTTAAAACCCTCAGGACGCATGGATTGGAAAGCGATACGCTCATGATCTTTACAAGCGACAACGGGCCGTGGCTCAATTTCGGAGACTACGGCGGTTCCGCCCTGCCATTACGCGAAGGTAAGGGAACGATGTTCGAAGGCGGTTGCCGCGTACCGTGCATCATGCAGTGGCCCGGACACATACCCGCCGGCATCGAGTGCCATGAGACTGCGGCCACCATCGATATCCTCCCGACGATCGCTGCCGTCACAGGCGCACCCCTCCCCCAGAAACCAATCGACGGTGTGAACATCTTGCCGCTCTTGGAAGGCGAAGCGAACGCAAAGCCCCGCGACCATTACTTCTTCTACTATGATCGGCAGCTGCGTGCTGTGCGGCGAGGTGAGTGGAAACTGTTTTTCCCCCACACTTCCCGATCTTATCTGGGCGTGAAGCCGGGCAAAGACGGGCAGCCGGGACCGTACGCTCAGGTAAATGTGGGTCTGGAGCTCTACGATCTGAAGAACGACCTCAGCGAGACGCGCAATGTTGCTGAGCGTCACCCGGAGATCGTCACTGAGTTACAGCAACTGGCTGAAACTGCGCGAGAGGAACTCGGCGATGCCCTCACCGGGCGGAAGGGAAAGGGAGTGCAACTTCCCGGCAGAAGATCGTGGAGTCGCCCGGAAAGAGTTTCCCACCTCGCTGCCGGGGCGACGATCACCTTTGAACACGCCCCGAGCGCCAGGTATCCGGGGACGAATGACACGCTGGTTGACGGCCTTCGAGGAAGTCGCGACTTCACCGATGGGAGATGGCAAGGATTCGAGGGGGATGATCTCGTCGCAGTGATCGATCTGGGAAAGGTCGTTCCAATACAAGACGTGGCATGCGGTTTCCTGCAGAATCAAACCTCGTGGATCTTCTTTCCCACAGCGGTCGAGATCGCTCTTTCAAGAGACGGTCGGACATTCGAGCTGGCGGATCGGTTACAGATCAAGACTGAAGCCGACCTCGAACCAAGAGTTGAGGACTACTCGATGCAGTTGAAGTCTACGCCGGCGCGCTACGTTCGTGTACGTGCAATTAACGTCGGCACTTGCCCCCAGGGGCACCTGGGCGCTGGCGGTAAAGCCTGGCTCTTTGCCGATGAAATCATCGTTCGATAGTTCTTCCCGTCATCAACGTCAAGCCGATCACCGTAGCGGTTTGTTCGCCCTGGCAGGTGAAACCGGTCCAAGGAAGGGTGTTAACCATTCGCGGTGCTACTTCGGTGGCAACTCGTTCGAATTTGGAATCACACTTTGAGCCATTGTCTGGCCTCCTCCAGAGACCGGAAGGTCCTGACCTCTGCTTGTTGTCCCTCCATCGCCGCGTACGCTTCGTAGATCCGGCTTAAGCCGAAGGAGAGGTCTCCCGCTGCAACAATAGCCGTCTTGCCTCCGACCCTGGAGTGCGCTTGACGCTTGACGAAGCTCGCGATCCCCTGGATATCGTCGCTTCTAAACCCAGACGTATCGGCTGAAGAAAGATCCCACAGGACATAGTGGGTGGGCACTCCCTCGTAGAGGGCTTGCACTGCCTCAATGATTTCCTCTGCTGAAAGCCTCCCCTCACACTCATACGTGGTGACGTTTGCCGCCCTGTCAGTGCTCTTTCGGATCATTGTCGTCCCTCGTCATAATGGGCCAGACGGAATCCTCCTCTTTGCAGCACCTTCGAGCAGAAGGTATCAAGAAAAGATGTAGTATCCAAGCCTCCGAATTGACTCGCCGGTAAGAAGTGGTCCCTTTCCACGTTTCGACGGAGTTTATTGTGCACTCCATAAAAGCACATCGAAGACCTTCGGAAGGCGCGTTGATCCGGACCGGGCCAACGCATGGCTCCAACCTCTGGAATCTCTTGGTTCCAGGTCTCATTTTTGTTATCTTTTTTCCCGTCATCCTTCCACAATCCCGATATTCGAGGGCTTTCGTGAACAAAATAGAGTTCAGTGAATCGCTTCGGACGATTCGGATGTCCCCCATTATCTCTATCAGCGAGCAGGTTCGGAAACGCGCCCCCAACTTTCAGAAAGAGACGGGCAAGAAATTCATCCTCTTTCAGCGCGGGGAAATTGACTTTCCGACACCGCGGTACATCGTTGATGCGGCAAAGAAGGCATTGGACGACGGATACACGAAGTATCCGAAATCAGGAGGGGAGGATCCCCTGAAGGACGCTATTCTCGAGAAGCTGCGGACCTATAACAAGGTCGAGGGGCTCACTCGGGAGAACATCATTTGCACCTATGGCAGCCAGGAAGCTCTTGAGCTTTCGTTCAAGCTGTTCGAAGGGAAGAAGGGCGCGGGATTTGCTCCGTGCTGGAGTTGTATTCTGGAAAACTTCGTCCCCTACTGCAAGATCGACTTCACAGAAGTCCCGCTGCAGGCTGACTTCTCCGTGGATTACGCAAAACTCGAACAGACGCTCAAGGGTGTTGCTTTCTTCTATCTGAATTCGCCGCACAATCCGACTGGGAAATTGTTCACAGAGGAAGAGGTACGCCGAATCGTCGATCTCTGCAGGCGATGCGGGGTCTATATCATTTCCGATGAGGCGTATGAGCGTATCGTCTACGACGGCCGGAGCCACTTCAGTCCGCTCTCCATCGACGACCCTCTGATTCTTGGCGCATACACCTTTTCGAAAACATACGCCATGACGGGCTGGCGCCTCGGGTACCTCGTGACACGCAATCCAGACATCGCGAAGCTTGCACGACTCGGTGACTACACGCAGACCGCGGGCGTTGTCACCTTTCTCCAGCACGCCGGCGCTGAAGCGCTGAGGAACCGCCAGGAAGAAGAGAAAGCGCTCACACTTATGGTTGCGGAGTTTCAGAAACGACGTGACGCGTTGTACAACGGACTCCGGCAGATCGGCGGCATTCAGGTTGAGAAACCGGAGGGCGCCTTCTACCTCTTCCCCAATTTCACAAAGCTGATGCCCTCAAACCTGGATGCAGAAAAGCGGAAGCACTACGTCTACGATCGCCTTATGGAGAAAGGCATCGCCTCAGTCTACGGCTCGGCGTTCGGCAAGTATTTTGACGATAACGTCCGCCTTTCGTTCTCAACGACGCCGCTGGCCGACATCACGGAGGCCATCGAACGGATGAAGCAGGTGTTCGCGTGAAACTTGCCCTGTGCCAGCTCGACATCGTTTGGGAGGATAAGCAGTCCAACCTCGTGAAGTGCACGGCTGCCGCGGCAGCAGCGGCCCGCGCGAAGGCCGATCTCGTTATCTTTCCAGAGATGTCGCTCACCGGATTCTCCATGGAGAGTGCGAAGATCGCGGAGCCGCTCGACGGACTCAGTGTTCGCGCAATGCAAGGAATCGCGGCGGCTCACACCATCCGCATCATCTTTGGGCTCGCTACTGTCCAGGAGGGAAAGCATTACAACACCCTGGTCTGCCTTGATACCTCAGGAGAGATCGTCCACACATACAACAAGATCCATCCGTTCTCTTACGGCCGGGAGGATAAGCATTACTCATCCGGCGATCAATTCCGTTGCTTCGAAATCGACGGTGTGCCCCTCGCTGGTTTCATCTGCTATGACCTCCGGTTTCCGGAGCTTTTCACCCACCTTGCTGACTGCACCAAGCTGTACGTCGTCATCGCCAACTGGCCCGACGCTCGTGTGGACCATTGGAAGCATCTCCTCCGTGCAAGGGCTCTCGACACATTTGCGTTTGTCGCGGGAGTGAATCGGGTCGGAACTGGAGGAAACCTACGCTACACAGGCGATTCTTTGGTGTTCGATCCCTGGGGAAGACTCGTGGAAGGATCGGAAGATCCGCAGCATTCTCTTCTTTTCCGGGAGATCGATGTTGGACAGGTCGAACAGGTGAGGAAGGAACTCTCGCTCCTGGATGATCGCCGCTGGAGCGTGTACGCATCCCACCGGCCAAACAAGGGCGGTCGGGTGGAGTAGGCTCCCTTCCTTTAGACGAGGTCCTCGCCGCTCCAATCCCTGAAGGCCGTTTCTCATACAAGAGATTCAGTCCGCCTGGTGCGAAGCAAGTTGCTTTGCGCTGATTGAGACCCCACCGGGCCTGTTGATTTCCTGTCGCGTTTATGTGCGAGCGAAACCAATGATAAGGTCCCGACCTAAAGCGTGTCGGGACGACTGGGGGTTGGTGACGCGCACACGCCACCCCGTCATTCCGAAATGTCTCTGTTCGGAATCTCAAGTCAGACTACCGACTGCCCGCAGTGCGATGCTCACTCTCTTCTCGAGTCCCGACCCCCTGCTCGTCCCTCTGTGATTCGAGTCTAAGCACGGCACTGGCGAGGCTGGCCAAAAAAAATTTCTAGAAGAGAATCAGCTCCACCGAAGTATCGTAAACGAGAGATTTTCGGAAACCCAACCTGGTCGGGACAGCGTCCCGACCTACATTTGGGACAGCCTCATGTTTCTCTCCTGATGCTCGTGTAGCGCCCCCTCTCCTCCTATGAGAGGGCTGGGGTGAGGCCAGCAAAGCGTCCATGGGAACGAGCACAACCGGCGTACCACTCCCTCCGTCCCCCTGCTCGTTCCGACTGACATCGGAACTCGCGAGGTTATCCAAAAAGCACGGCTGAAGAGCTCTGTTAAGCCAGGGATTGAGCAATTCAGGTAGTTTTCGCAACTCGGGCGTGGACGAGAAAGCTTCTCGCCCTACATCTTGGACAGCCTCAGATCTCTCCTCTGATACTCGTGAGGCGATCCCTCTCCTCCCGGGAGGGGGCCGGGGATGGTTGGTGCCAGAAAAGAAGTCAAAGCTTGCGTCAAGTTCGTTGCTTCTCTTTCAAGATATCGATAACGTTCAACGTCGAGTCGCACGAATTGTTTCCCTTGAGACGAAACTTGAAGCTATGAGGATCCCACGAAACTTCTTCCGCCAAGCACTCTGCGTGCTAACCTTTCTCTCCTCCGAGGTGTACGCCCAACCCAGGCCCTCTGCACGCACTTCGAAGGTGTTGGACTCTGGTGGACCACTTATCCGAGAACAAGCTGCCTATGACGTCTCCTTCTACAGGCTGAGCATTACTTTCGACACGACGTCAAAGTCAATCAGTGGCAGCAATCTTGTTCGTGCTGTGGCGACCGACACGTTGAGCACGTTTGTTCTCGACCTGAATTCACTGTTCACCGTCGAATCTGTCGTCTGGAGGGGCGAGAACCAATTTGGAAATAGCTTGCAGTTCAGCCGGTCGGAAGGGAGAATTTGGATTTCGCTGCCATCGCTTGCTCAGAGCTGGGATCTCATCGCTCTTGAAGTCTACTACCACGGCACACCGAAGGTCTCGAAGAATCCGCCATGGGACGACGGGTTTGTCTGGAAAAGAACGCCGGCGCCGATGGGTGCAGTCTGGGCAGGAGTCGCCTGTGAAGAGGAGGGAGGTGATGTCTGGTGGCCCTGCAAAGATCATCCCTCGGACGAGCCTGATTCTGTTGATCTGCACTTCACGGTACCCGCATCGCTTACCTGCGTCTCAAACGGGAAGCTGCTCGGAGTTACGGATCAAGGAAGCACCAAGACGTTCCGCTGGTATGTTTCCAATCCCATCAACAACTACAACGTTACGTTCTATCTCGGGCCTCTCCAGCGGATCCCCGTCGAATACCGCAGCGTGACCGGAGAGCTCATACCATCCGAATACTGGTTTCTCCCCCATAACGTAGATAGCGCCAAGAAGTACGTTGAGACGTTCCTGAAGGACTTGCGATTCCTTGAAGAAGTCTGCGGACCGTTTCCATTCAGAGCAGATAAGTACGCCATCGCTGATGCGCCGTATTGGGGAATGGAACATCAAACGATCATCGCCTACGGCAACAACTTCCGCCTGACTGGTTACGGTTTCGACTACATCCACCTTCACGAGCTGGCCCATGAGTGGTGGGGTAACTTGGTGACGGCAAAGGACTGGAGCGACGCTTGGATACACGAGGGCTTCGCAACATACATGGAAGCTCTTTTTGTCGAACGAAAGTGGAATTTCACCAGTTACCGAATGTATCTGGATGCGAGAAGACGGAATATCCGAAACCTGCACCCTGTTGCGCCTGTGGCCAACAGTACCGCCGGGCAGGCATTTGCGACAAACGATATCTACTATAAGGGCGCCTGGATCCTTCACACGCTCCGATATTATCTCGGCGACCAGATATTCTTCAGACTCCTTCGCAGGTTTACGTATCCGGATTCGCTTATGGAGTCTGTGACAGATGGCAGGCAGTGCTGGCTCGCCACGACCGATGACTACCTTCGGATTGCTGAGCAGGTTTCCGGCAAGGAGCTGGATTGGTTCTTCAACGCATATTTGCGGCAAGCGCCCCTCCCGGCTTTGCGGGTCAGCAAGGGTGATACGGTCCTGACCCTACGGTGGGTAGTCCCGAATGGTCTCCCTTTCTATCTCCCCGTAGAAGTTCAGGTCGGTCCAAACAGAGTGAAGGTCGAGATGAGCTCCGGCGCAGCATCTCTTTCGATCCCTGCCGGCTCTTCTTACCGAATCGACCCTGATGGCTGGATTCTGATGGACAACTTGCAGATCGTCTCTGTCGAGACAGGCGAAGATCCGGCCATTTCCCTGCAGTTCGACGCCAGCCTCTTCCCTAACCCTCTAAACCCTACGACAACCCTCCGGCTTGAGATACCGGAACAAATGCGGGTGCAAGTTGAGGTAGTCTCATTGACGGGGCAACGGATTGCAGCTGTCGTCGATCGACAGTTTGAGGCGGGCACACATACGGTACCGGTAAATCTCAGCGGTCAGAGCTCGGGAGTGTACTTCCTCCTCGTTCGAGGGGAGGAGAGGACGTTCATCAGGAAGATGGTCTTGTTGAGATAGGTACAAAGAAGATCTCGATGGGCTGTCGGGACAACGGCTCTTGGCACCGGCTCAAGTCCAATTGACCGAAGGACTATCTCTAGCGAGTCTTGGAGGGCGTGTAATCCAGAGGAAGGGCATCGGCGAGGCGTTTCCACGCCCAGTATCCGTAAACCTTCAGAGGAAAGGCCTGACGGATGCGCCCCTCAATGTCCACCGAAATGGCTTCCCACATCAGCGTAATCCACGATACCTGGTGGTCCGTGCCGCGCTTTCTCAACAATTGATATCCGGTCTCAACGTCGCCGCGCCGGTATTCGACCTCCAGGAACTCCTTGAAGTGCACAGTTTTCTCGTATGCGTTCATTCCAGGGGAGACGATCCGCCCGCCGCCGATCCACCTGCGTACGCCATATCGGTCGTCAAGAAAAAGCGACGGGAGCTCGTAGATGATGAACCCCTCATCTTCAAGTCTGCCATTGACGAGAGAGATCAGAAAATGCCGAAGAGAACCATAGTAGGACCGCTCTCGATTTTTTCTCCATGTCTCTTTCTCCTCATCGCTGCGCGGTTCGAGCTCTTCGTACCGGGGCTGCCCTTCGAGGGTGAGGAAATCCTTGTCTGCCTTGAACGTTACGAGAAGAAATTCGATGCGGTACCCGAGCGCGCGGTTTTCGATTCTCAGATGCTGGCGGGCGCTCGCCTCGAACAGATCCGGTTCCGTGCGCTTGAAATCGATAACCTCCGGATTCAGAAGTCTGCACTGTGTGGCATTTGGCGTATTGCCGATGAAGAGCTCTCTGAATCTCTCGTAATTTCTTCTCCATTCGGTGGGATCAGCGGCGACAACTTCAAACGCCGGCATCTCGAGCATCTTTGACACAAGCCGGATCTGTATCCTCGGATTGTTCCTTTCCGCGACACGAAGCCTCGAGCTGTACGGTTCATAGCCGACAATCGAGGCTACGAGTTCGTGGGTACCGATCGGGACACCGCGAATCTCGAACCATCCGTCTCTGTCGGTTGCAGCACCAAGCGTTGTGTTGGCCAGGAAGACGTTGACGAGAGGAAGCGGTAGGTTCGTGGAGTCGTCAACGACCGTGCCACGGATAGAAACTCGGGGAAGCTCCTGAGAGCTCGCAATCCCCAGTACGAACACAAGGGGAAGAGCACACGCCGTCAGGATTCGGCGGAGGATATTGAGAACGTCACTCGTCATGTTCCTTGACATGTCAAGTATACTACCGAAATGGGAGAAAAGGAAGAGCCCACCGTGCTTCTATGACTTGGTGTTGACCCTCGGAATTGACCATCCGTTTCCCAAGGTTGTTCTCTTGGAAATTTTGGCAAAATCGAGTACCATCTACGAGAATTGCGTTCACTCGCCTCTCTGGCTTGCACTGGAGCTCACCATGACAAACAACAAACGAGCACCTGCCCCAGGGCCTTCAGACAATCTCACCATCGGTGTGAAGCGATCTGACGGCTTTCCCACTGTCCTGAACTATATCGGCGGAGAGTGGGTAGAGTCGAGCGGATCTACATTCGTCCCGGTTATGAATCCGTCACAGGGCAAACAGATCGGTCGCACACCACTCTCGCTGCCGCAGGATGTCGATTCCGCTGTAAACGCTGCCGAAGCTGCCTATAAAACCTGGTCGACCACACCTATCAAAGAGCGAGCACAGGTATTTTACCGATACAAGATGCTTCTCGAAAGACACGTCAGCGAGCTTGCAGCTCTTGTGCAGGAAGAGAATGGAAAGACCCTGAGCGAGGCAGCCGCCGAGATCGAGAAGGCAGTCGAAGTGACAGAGTTCGCCTGTTCGATGCCGCAGCTCATTCCGGGTGAAATACTCGAAGTAAGCCGCGGCGTCGAGTGCCGGTTCGACCGCTATCCGGTCGGAGTCGTCGCGTGCATCACCCCCTTCAATTTCCCGAATATGGTGCCGCACTGGACAATCCCGAACGCCCTCGTCCTCGGGAACACGATGGTCTTCAAGCCTTCGCAAGTGGTGCCGCTCAGCTCCTTGCGGATCGCTGAGCTTCTCAACAAAGCCGGATTGCCATCCGGCGCTTTCAATATTGTCCAGGGTGCACAGGAGGCAGTAGAGGCCATCTGCGATCACCCCGGCATTCACGCACTCACTTTCGTGGGCTCTACGCAGGTCGCCAAGATTGTCTATGCCCGCGCAACCTCCCGGTTGAAGCGTGCGCTGTGTCTGGGGAGCGCCAAGAACCACATCATCCTTCTCCCAGACGCTCACGTGGAAATGGCGGCTTCAAATATCGCGGTCTCGATGACCGGCTGTGCCGGTCAGCGCTGCATGGCAGCGGCGTCACTGCTCGCAGTAGGATCAACCGACCACATCATCGAGCGCCTGTGCGACGAGGCCAGGAAGATCATTCCGGGAAAGAACCTCGGCGCAGTGACCTCCGGCGAAGCGAAGGAACGGATCGAACGGTACATCACCGAAGCGGAGAGCGAAGGTGCCAGAGTTCTTGTGGATGGAAGAGGAGTGAAAGTGGAAGGATGTGAAGGAGGATTCTTCGTTGGCCCCACCGTCATTGATCATGTCAGACCCGATATGCGCATCGCCCGGGAAGAGGTCTTCGGTCCGGTCCTGACCATCATTCGCGTCAAGACCATTGACGATGCCATCGCGATCGAAAACAAGAGTCCGTACGGGAATGCGGCCTCGATCTTCACGCAGGACGGTGGGCTGGCGCGCTACGCCATGGAGCGTGCGAGTGCCGGGATGTTTGGTGTCAACGTTGGCGTACCCGTGCCGCGCGAACCTTTCTCCTTCGGCGGGTGGAACGAGTCGAAGTTCGGGGTGGGGGATATCACGGGAAAAAGCAGCGTTGAGTTCTTCACGAGACTCAAGAAAACCACGATCAAGTGGGACCCCGAGGCAAAACGCAACTGGATGAGCTGACCTCCCGTCGCGCCCTTCTCACTCCTTCAATCGATTGTATTTCTTCATGGCTGCCTTAAGGCGATCGTGCGGAATTCCGTAGACCTTGCTGCCGTTCACCCCTTCCATCGTCTGCGCCGCGACCATCGCGTTGACAATCGCCTCCTCAGTTGCCTGCACCGTCGCCGCAAAGAGCGGATTGATCCGGTCGTTGGGCAGCATCGTCAGGGAAACGACTGAATCGCCCGCTGCCCCGGGGTTTGCGGTCGAGAACGCGATGAATATGTCGCCCGAACCGTTCGTCCCGATCCCGCCGTTCTTACCTATGCCGAGTGCCGCTCTCTTCGCGATCCGCTTGAGCTGATGAGGAAGCACCGGGGCGTCCGTCGCCACAACGACGATGATTGATCCATCATCGCTTTTGCCTCTCTCCGGCATCAGATCGCTGATCTCCCTTCCAACGGGTACGCCGGCAATCGTCAACTGGCTGCGGCCCCCGTAGTTCGCCTGGACGAGAACGCCCACTGTATACGCGCCCAAGCGGTTTTCAAGCTTCCGGGATGACGTTCCAATCCCGCCTTTGAATTGATGCACGACCATGCCCGTCCCGCCCCCGACACTTCCCTCGGCAACGGCACCAGCTCTTGCCGCGTCCAGCGCTTGAAACACATGCTCGCGCTTCACATGGAATCCGTTGATATCGTTTAAAAACCCATCCCACGTCTCTGCGACAACGGGAAGCGACCAGGGCTGAAACGTCTTGCCCTGCTTTTTCATCTGCCACTCGATCACCGCATCGCGAACAACGCCGACGCTGTGTGTATTGGTGATCATCACAGGACCCTCCAAGAACCCGGATTCCTCTACCCACGTTGTACCGGTCATCTCCCCGTTGCCGTTGAGTGTGAACCACGCCGCGAAAACCTGGTCTGCGGATTCCTTCCCTCTCGGAAAGATTGCCGTCACCCCGGTCCTGACCGGGCCTTTTCCCGCCACCAGCTTCCCGCTGCCCGAGACCAGCGTTGTGTGCCCGACTTCAACGCCGGCGACATCTGTAATCGCGTTGCGCAGCCCGGGCGTTCCGTCAAACGGTATTCCAAGATCCCGCGCCCTAGGCTTTGTCTGCCCGTTGAGAGTTGCTGCAAGCACCAGAACCGATACAACCACCACGATCGACCTATGCATCTTCATGCGTTTTCCTCCTTTTACATGTATGCTTCCTTAGAACCTATCCTAGTACCGTGTCTCAGAAGAATCTTGAATAAGCCAACAGCACGACGCAGAGGTCTTTGCGGTTGCCGAATCAAGCTTTTAGTCAAACAGCACACACCCCTCTGCTCCCCTCTCTCGCCCCTCTTTCCACCGCACAAGAGGGGACGTTCAAAGCGTGGTCGTGGGGCCCCGCAAAACCCTGGCGTAACAAGTCCCCTCTGTGGGATGGCATTGTGTGCTGGGGAGAGGGGATGTAGGGGTGTGTGTTTTGGCTTTTTCCAAGACTTCACGAGAAGTCTGATATTCTGATCGTTGTGATGGAAAGAGGCCATCCGTGACGCTTATTCAAAGGACATGCGGGACGCAACACTGGGAATACCTTGTCATGCCCGCGGATTCTGCGCTTCTTGCATCCCGCCGTTTTGTGGCGGATAAGCGGGCATCCAGACGAGGCTTTGTTCTGGATTCCGTCTTGAAATCCGACGGAATGACTTTCCTTTCTTGAGATGACTTCTAGCCTTCGGCCTGTTCATCGGCGATCGCGAGCGCTTGATCGAGCACCCGGACACCGAAATCGATTTCCTCTTTTGAGATGATAAGCGGCGGAGCAATGACGAAATGGTTGAGCCAGGCGTGAACGGCGACGCCCCTGCTCATCATGTCGGAAACGATCTTGTCCACGAGCAGCGGCTTGCCGGCCATCTTGTCTGTTTTCGTGTTGAAGGGCATTTTTGTCGTTCGGTTCCTTACGAGCTCCACCGCCCAGAAGAGCCCAAGCCCTCTGACATCGCCGATGCAGCGGTGCTTCGAGGATAGGCCGCGAAGCTTCGCTCCAAGGTATTCACCCAATTCTCGCGATCGGTCGATGAGATTCAACCGCCGATATTCGTTGATCGCCGCAATCGCCGGGGCAAGCGTCAGCGGATGCGCCTCGTATGTATGGCCGTGTGCAAAGAACTGTTCATCGAAGTATGAAGCGACCTCGCGAGTAGTAGCGCAGAGGCCAAGAGGCGCATACGCTCCCGTGATTCCTTTTGCCGTCACGAGGATGTCCGGCCTCACCCCCCAGTGTTCGACGGCGAGCCATTTACCGGTTCTCCCCCACCCCGTCATCACCTCATCTACCATTAGAAGAATGTTGCGTGCAGTGCAGATCTCCCTCAGCCGCGGCATGTACTCCGGCGGCGGGACAAGCACGCCATTTGTGCCGGCCACCGGTTCGACGATCACCGCTGCCACGTCCCCCTCGTTTTCAATCATGTGCCCGATGTACTCCACACATGCGATTCCACACTCAGGATACCGATGCTTCAGCGGGCAATCGTAGCAGTTCACCTCCGGCGCGAAGACCACTCCGGGGATCTTCCCTGCGGGCTCCATCGGCCAGCGGCGCGGATCGCCCGTTGCCGCTATCGAGCCCATTGTTGATCCATGGTAGGATCTGTACCGCGAGACGATCTTCGTCTTACCCGTCACCATCCGTGCAATCTTGAAAGCCGCTTCGATCGCCTCGGTGCCGGAAGTCGCAAAGAAGAATTTCTCCAATCCCTTCGGGAGAACCTCGAGCAGTAACCGACTAAGCTGCGCGCGAACCTCCGTCGTGTAGCCGGGAGCAATGTACGGAAGCGACCTCGCCTGCTCTTCGATGGCTGAGATGACGGCCTGATTCTTATGGCCCAGATTGACGCACATGAGCTGTGACGAGAAGTCGAGATAGCGCCTCCCGGAAGCGTCGACAAAGTGGGAGCCTTCAGCATCAACGATGGCCAACGGCTTCCAGTTCTTCTGAAACCGCCAGGTACCGTAGCAGAAGCGTGCCGTGAGATCTGAGATTTCATCGGGAGTCAGATGAGAGGTCATGGGTATCTCCGTGCCGGAATGAAGATAGATCTGGGATTGAGCAACCTTGAGAAGCTAACGAAGATTCACGAGAATTCAAGAATGGAGGGCAGACGGAAGGCAAGAACGGCGTTGTGACGGCGGGCGTCGCGAGAATGCACACTCGAAGCGTTTCAGTCAGGAGAAGAAAATGCGGATCACGTTCAGAACGGCAGAATGTGCTCCTTCGGCCGCCTTCGGGGCAACGATCTCCTCTCGTTGTCAGGTTCCACGATGACACAAGCCGACCATGGAAATGTGTCACTTCCGGTATTTCGAGATAAACTCCTCCACCTCCGGAATTCCCCCCTGGAAAATCAGGTAGCCGTTACTCGGCTCCCGCTCCGTGATCTCGCCTGCAATCGGCGTGAACATGATCTCTCTTACCTTCGCCAGGTCATTCGTCTGGCCGAGCGCCCAGCCGAGCTTGACATATGCAACTTCAGGGAGCATATTCGCCATCGGCACAACGCCTAACTCCATCATATCCCGACCCGTGTCGTACACGTACATCTGCACGTATCCCCATAGCGTCTGCACTGTCATGTACACGGCGATGTTCTTCTCCTGCGCCCGCCTCAGCGCCGGGTACAGCGGCTTGTTGACATGACCAAGCCCGGTGCCGGCAATCACGATGCCTTTGTACCCGTTGTCGATGAGCGAATCGATGATGTCCGGACGCATGTTGGGATAGTAGTAGACGATACTGACGAGCTCTTCGAATGCCGTGTTGATGACGACATTGCGGTCGGAGCGGCGGCGCTTGTAGTCGTGGGTCAGGGGCGTGATCTTCTCGCGGCTCACCATCGCCAGCGGGATATCGCCGATGGTTCGGAAGGTTGAGCGATAGCTCGAGTGCATCTTTCGTACACGCGTGCCGCGGTGAAGAAGTCCGTACATATCGGACGTGGGCCCGAACATGCACACCATGATCTCCGCCAGGTCGCTCTCCGCTGCGGCCTTGACGCTATGCATCAAATTGAACGCGGCATCGGAGGACGGCCGATCGCTCGATCGCTGCGAACCGACCATCACGATGGGAATGGGAGAGTTCTGAACCATAAACGACAGGATCGCCGCCGTGTGGTGCATCGTGTCGGTGCCGTGTCCGATCACGATCCCCTGCACCCCGCGCCGGATTTCCCGGCCGATCGCTTCTGCCGTTCCTCGCCACTGCTCAGGAGCCATGTTCTCGCTGAACACACCGTAGAGTTTCTCGGTCTCCAGGTTACAGATATCGGCAAGCTCGGGAACGGATCCGTAGAGCTCGCCGGGAGAAAATGCAGGGATGACCGCACCCGTGCGATAATCGAGTCTACTGGCAATTGTGCCGCCGGTCCCGAGGAGTTTGACAAGCGGTCTCTTCGGGTCGTACGGAAACTCCTTCTCCGGGATCTTGTAGTGTGCTTCCTTTCGTCCCTGGATGGTGATCGAGCGGATGCGCCGGGCCGCGATGCCGATGTTGTAGCCGACACGGAGCTTGAGCACGATGTGATGAGGATCGGCCGTCTCGGAGCGCGGCAGGATGATGCCCGTGTACGTGCCACGGTCGGTCCTGATCTCCACATCGCTCCAGATCTGGGCGTCGAAGCTCTTGAGCACCTCGAGCGCCTCACCTCGATAGCCCTTGAACGATTCGTTCGCCATCAGTGCACCTCCTGTGCGATGCGCTCAGCCACCTGCGCACCATCGATTCTCCCGCGAAGGTCTTTCATCACCATCCCCATGAGTATCTCCTTGCTCTTCTTTGGACGCCGGGTATGCCCCCCAGCTCCCTTTTCGCATTCTGTCAGGAAATCATCTACTCTCCAGCAAGGTGAAACCATTGATCCATGCGCCCTGACATCGGTGCGGATGGATCCTCAATCCCCCTTCGTGCCCGAATCAGCTCAGCAACAATGCTCACAGCGATTTCCTCCGCTGTGATCGCACCGATGTCTAAGCCTATTGGTGCATGAACACGTTTAAGGCGCGAAAGCGGCACGCCTTGCTCTCGAAGGCGTGCATACGTCGAAGCAACCTTCTTATTGCTACCAATCATTCCAATGTAGCGCGCTGGAGTTGTTACTGCGCATCTCAGAACTTCTCTGTCAGAATCGTGTCCCCGGGTAACGATGACAATTGATGTTGACGCTCGTATCTTGAGGCTCTCAAATGCCTCCCCGAAGTTCACCGCGAGAACACGGGACGCTTCAGGAAAAACGCTGGGATCGGCGTATTCCTCCCGGTCATCGACGATGGTCACTGCAAACCCGCTAGCGGCAGCAATCTTCGAAAGGCAGCGACCAATGTGCCCGGCACCAAAAATGATAACGGGCTGAATACCAATGATCGGCTCGGCGATCATTTCTCCGTTGATGCCCGCCACACGCTTAACTGCCTCTTGACGAAGTGCCTGCTGTAAGGTCTGCATGAATCTGTCGGGGGGAATCGCTAGCTCTTTGAGCGGGCCGACCAACGCAGGGTACTGGAGAAGGTTATCGGTTATGTCTTCAATCACCCATCGTTTCGTTGTTTTCCCGCCTGAACCAATATGCCGCAAAAGAATGCAGTGCCTGCCTTCGATGCGAAGATCCTGGAGCTTCGAAAAGACCTGAAGTTCCTCTCCGCCTATCTGCTCAATCAGAACATCAACGTTGCCGCCGCAGATCATCCCTTCCCCAGGGCCACCCTCGTTCAATTCGAACCGTCTGATCACCGAGCCTGCGTTTTGTGTGGAGAACTGTTCAGCTTCCTTCGTCACACTTGCTTCAAGCACGCCGCCACCGATGGTTCCCTGTACAATCTTTCCGCGCTGCCTCACAATCATTGAGGCACCGGGAGGCAACGGTGTTGAACCCGACGACGAAATGACCGTCGCAAGCACAACTTGCTCTTGATTCTTCAGGGCAGAAACAATCTCGCCGATGATATCCATTGTGGACAAGGTCAATGCAGTTTGGGAGAGCCGGTGAGTACCAGAGGAAACAACGCATACCAGGCCATTGCTCTGACGAGCTGCTCGATGGCAATCTGCTCTGTAGCCATATGTGCGTAGACCTCGTTCCCTGGGCCAAACCCGATGCAGGGAATCCCGTGCATCCCCATGACAGCAACCCCATTGGTGCTGAACTGCCAACGCCCAATCAATGGCCTCTGACCGAACAACTTCTCGAAAGCCTGCATTCCGCCTTCAAGAGCGTGGTGGTTCTCCGGCAAGAGCCAGGTGGGATAGTATTTCTTGGTCGGATACGTCAAGCCTCGCCAACTGGGAACCGCGTAGTCCAGTACCACAACCTCCGCCTCAGCGCTTCTGACACTCTCCAGCCCCTGAATCTCCCGCATTGCGGACTCTATACTCTCCGTTGCAGCGAGACGTCGATCGAGATGGATTGTCGACGAGTCTGCAACTGCGCAGAGCGAGGGCGAAGTCGAACGAATTTCCGCAATGGTCACAGTACCCTTGCCGAGAAACGGTTCCCCCGTCAGGCGGCCGTTCAACTTTTCGATGTCCTGAATGATCGGAGCCATCTTGTAGACAGCATTCACGCCACGCTCGGGTGCCGATCCGTGACACGAAATGCCCTTTGTGCGCACCTCAATTTCCATCCGACCACGGTGTCCCCGATAAATACCCAGGTCCGTCGGCTCGGCAATGACAACAACTTCCGGACGGATCTTGCCTTCATTGATGATGTACTGCCAACAGAGGCCGTCGCAATCTTCCTCTTGAACGCTTCCAACGACATAGAGCGTATAGTCGTCTTCCAGTGAGAGATCCTTGATGAGCTTGCCCCCGTATACGATGGCCGCGAGTGCCCCTTTCATATCACACGCACCTCGACCATAGATCACGCCATCCTTCTCGGCGCCCCTGAACGGATCAACCGTCCAGTTAGCAGGATTTCCCACATCCACAGTGTCCACGTGCGCGTCTAGAGCGATGATGTGCTTCCCCTTTCCAATCCGGCCAAGGATGTTACCCATCGGGTCAATCGTGACCTCATCATAGGCACATTCCACCATTTCATTCCTGATTCGCTCGATGACCTGCTCTTCCTGAGAACTCAGAGATTTGATTGCTATGAGGTCGCGCAGAAACCGCACCACGTTTCTCTCGTTCGTCTGAGCCGCTTGAAGAATTCTCTTCCGCATAATCACCTTTTCGTCAGCTCGCCAGGTTGTTGAATTCCGTGATCAACGTGTCAAAGTACCCAACTTCATCCTCAAGCAAACTGCGCCAGTATTCCGGGTCCCACTGAGCCGTGATCTCTTCGAGCGTCTTTCCCTGTTGCTCAACCCACGTGTAGTACTTGAGATTGTGGATGGCCTTCCGATCCTGATAGCTTAGCTCCTTGAAGAAATCGGCTGACTGGTGAGCGAGCGGACCGGCAAAATCCTTTGCAGCGTCGAGTGTTGAATAGCTGCCGCGTTCGGCTCTCAACTCACTGAGTCGCGATTGGTACAAATCGGCAGAGTCGGTAAAGACGGTGAAAATTACGTCCTCCCCTGTCAACTCAAAGTACTTTGCTGTCTTGATTGCCGCGAGGAGATTGCAGATGCTGGAGATTCCCAGCAGTGACAGTTGCCTGGTCAGGGCTTCCGGAACACCAAGCGAAGCTAGAAATTTCAATCCTTCTTCTTCATTCAGCAGCCTGAGCAGCCGCATGCAGTCCTCATCATCGATTGCCGCCACGGCATCGGTGTTGCGGACATTGTGAACCCACGGCACATGTTTGTCGCCGATTCCCTCAATGCGATGTCCGCCGAAGCCATTCATCAACAGCGTCGGACATTGCAGAGCCTCGGCGGCCACAATCCTCAGGCTTGGGAAATGCTTCTTGAGATGATCTCCCGCTGCAATTGTCCCCGCGGAGCCAGTGGCGGAAACGAAGGCAGCTGCGCGCAGATTCGTTCGCCTGAGCTCGCGAAAAACCTCCTCGATGGCTGGACCGGTCACGGTGTAGTGCCAGATCGGATTGCCGAACTCCTCAAACTGGTTGAAGATGATGTAGACCGGATCTTTCTTCAATTCCCAGCACTTGTCGTAGATCTCCTTCACGTTCGACTCACAGCCAGGTGTAGCGATGACCTCTGCGCCGATGTGCCGCAGCCATTGGAACCGCTCTTTGGACATTTCCTCGGGAAGGATCGCGACCGCCGTGCACCCGAGCAGCGCACAATCGAATGCTCCGCCGCGGCAGAAATTGCCGGTCGACGGCCACACTGCCTTATGGCGCGACGGATCGAACTCGCCGCTGACAAGCCGAGGCACAAGGCACCCAAACGCTGCTCCAACTTTGTGGGCTCCCGTGGGGAAATACTTGCCAATGAGACCAATGACGCGTGCCTTGACGCCAGTGATTGTCGAGGGAATCTCGACATAATTGACACCACCAAACAGCCCCGTTTTCACATCATTCTTCCACGTGATACGGAAGAGATTCAGGGGGTTCACATCCCAGAGGCCGATGGCTTTGAGTCTCGACTTGACAGAACTCGGGATAAGGCTCGGATCCCTCATTTGCTCAAACGTCGGAATGATGACACCGCGCTCTTTGCACCGCTCTGCAGTTCTCTTGATAACGTCTGGAGAGAGTTGCTTGATCAGCGTTGACATATTTCATACCGGAGAATGAACCACAGATCACACGGAAACCTCACGGATCGTCACAGACTCCTAAATCCGTGTCCATCCGTCTCATCCGTGGTATGTTGTTTTCTTCTTGTTTGCGAGTTCCTTTAACGCTTGGACAGGCTTGTCGATTCTCGTTAGAAAGATGATCGCAGCAATCACAAACGGTTTGAAGCCGGCCTCTGCATATGTAGCAAGTCTGTATCTCTCGAAGACGTCCTTCGAAACCTCTCCCTCCGTACAACTGACGCCGGATATGTCGGCAGGCAGGCAATGCATGTAGAGGGCGCTCCCCTTCGAGGTGAGACCCATTCTTCGTTCATCGCATTCCCAGGTCTTGTACCGTGCATTGTTCGCGAGGCACTCCTTTTCGAGCTCCACAAGGCCGGCTTTGTCGCTTTTTCTGAGCAATGCTGTCCGACGTTGCATCACTTGGTATGGAGCCCAGGACTTCGGGTACACAACGTCGGCACTCTTGAACGCTTCTTCCATACTGTCGACGATCTTGAACGATCCACCATTCCGACTTGCATTTTTCTTTGCCACTTCGATAACATCGCGTATGAGGTCATACCCTTTCGGGTAGGCAAGCGACACATTCATCCCAAACCTCGTCATCAATCCGATGATACCCTGCGGAACTGACAGGGGCTTGCCATAACTCGGCGAGTACGCCCATGTCATCGCAATGTTCTTCCCGCGCAGACCTTCAAGTGAACCGAAGTGGCTCTTCAACTGCATAAGATCGGCAAGTGCTTGTGTCGGATGGTCAACATCACACTGAAGGTTGACGACACTCGGCCGGCGGTGGAGAACGCCCTTCTCGAATCCTTCCTGAATTGCCGCACCGACCTCTCGCATGTATTTGTTCCCTTCGCCGAGGAACATGTCGTCGCGGATTCCGATGGTCTCCGTCAGGAAAGAAATCATCGTTGCTGTTTCGCGAACAGTCTCCCCGTGAGCAATTTGGGACTTCTCCTCGTCCAGCTCAGACAATCCCAGGCCAAGCGCATTCACCGCCGACGCGAAGCTAAACCGTGTGCGTGTAGACTTGTCGCGGAAGATGGAGATCGCAAGCCCCGTATCGAACGATCGGATCGAGATTCCCGCTTTGTGCATTTCCTTGAATAGTTCTGCAACAAGAACAACAGCCTTGATTTCCTCGTCGCTTCGCTCCCACGTGAGCAGGAAATCCGTGTTGTACATCCCAAGCTTCAGCGTCTTGAGCTCTCTAATTGTCGCTTGAAACTGCTTTTGTGTCATTGTGCTCCGTTGAGAGGATTTGAGTGGTGGTTTGGAGTTCTTCGTAAAGCGAACTGAACACTGGACGGCGAAACGGTAGGAGGTCTGTGAATTATTGATGCCATAACAAGTTACGGTTGCCACGGAAATCCCGTCGCGTATCTCATGCCACAACCTGCATGTCGATGCAGCCATCCACCGGACACACGTGCTGGCAGAGACCGCAGCCTACACAGCGCTCCCTGTCAAAATGTGGAATTCTGTTTGGCCGCTGATCGATCGCCATATGTCCCCCGTCCCGGCAGGCAACGTAGCAGAGATCGCAACCGATGCAGAGCTTCTCGTCAATGTGGCTCCGAATTTTCCTGCGCGGTAGGTCATCATGGGGTGCGATATTCGGCAATGCCTTGCCAATGATTTCTCGCGGTGATGAGAACTGCATCTCGTCCAGATAGTGCGACATTCCGTTCTTCAAGTCGTCGATCACGCGAAAGCCGTAGTGCATGACCACGGTGCAGAATTGTACAACGCCGGCTCCGACAGCCATAAACTCGATCGCATCACTCCAGGTCGATGCCCCACCAGTACCGAGAATCGGGATGTCAACGTTGCGGGCGATCTCTGCAATTGTCCGCAAGGTAATTGGCTTGATGGCAGGCCCCGTCATTCCACTGTAGGTCGACTTACCACCCACCCTTGGATGTGGAGTGAACGTCCGGATATCAATTCCCATCAACGCCTGGACCGAGTTGGATGCTGTCAGGGCATCGCATCCGCTGCGTTTCACCGCCCTAGCGATTTGAACGATGTCGGTGACGTGCGGAGTGATCTTTACTGAGACAGGGATTCTCCTCGCCGCTTCTTTGACCCACCGACCTGTGAGCTCGGTAGCGCTAGGGCTTTGTGCAAGCATCTTCCCCGGATCTTCACCGATGTTCCCCTGCGGGCATGAAAAGCTGCACTCGATCAAGTCGGCACCAGCATTTTCAAGTCGCTCCACGAGGGATTGCCAGTCTTCCTTGCGCCCCGCCATGATACTGGCCGCAACCATTTTTTCTGGAAACTCCTTCTTCAGCATCCGAACGTTGTATTCGACTTCATCAACGTGATGTTTGGAGATAAGGTCAATGTTCCCCATTCCGAACAGCTTGCGCCCCTCGAAGTCGAACGTTGACAACATGGGGTAACACAGGTCGACATGGGTTTCCTGCACAGATGTGGTTTTCATAACCGCGCCAGCCCAGCCCATCTGGAATGCGCGCCGCACCATTTCAAGGTTGTCCGTCGAGGGCGCAGCGGCAAGAACGAAAGGATTCTCGAAATGAATTCCCAGAAACTCATACGAGAGGTCGCGCGTCGGATAGATCTCAATTTCCCTAAACTTTCGATATTCCACAGAACACCCCCTACTTTGCTGAGAGGAATTCATGAATAGCACGCGCAGCGTGTTTGCCGTGCGCCACCGACTGGACAATCGTCCCTTCTCCCGCGATCATATCCCCTCCAGCAAAGACGCCCGGAACAGAGGTCTGGAAATCTTCACCTACTCTAATATAGCCACCCTCCTTTCGGTCAAAGCCATCCAGCCAGCGAGCGTCTATTGTTTGTCCAACGGCCACAACGACAAGATCCGCCTCGATCACGAAGTCTGAGCCTTTGATCTCAACGGGCAAAGGTCGTCCAGATCTGTCTTTTTGTCTGCTGAGACGCGTTCGCCGACACCTGACTCCAGCGACCTTGTCCTTTCCCATGATGCTCACCGGATTAGTCAGGAACCGGATCTCCACCCCTTGCTTCCTCGCTTCGTCAAGTTCGCCCTTCCAAACCCGCATTTCCTTTTCGCTTCGGCGGTAGATGACCACCACACTTTCAGCGCCAAGCCGCTTTGCCGTCGCAGCCGCATCCAGCGAGACGTTGCCCCCACCCACGACGACCACCTTCTTGCCGACTTTCATACCAGAAGGGCCGGCTTTCACCCTCTCAAGAAACTTCAGCACTGGGACAACACCTTTCAACTTCTCCCCGGATAGTCCGAGCGTTCGGTCCCGGCCAAGCCCAACAGCAAGGAAGGTGGCCTCGTGCGACTTCCGGATTCGTTCAAGCCCGTCTGAATCTACAGATTGTTTCTTCAACCGGAAGAACCTGCCAAGGAATCTTGTGTCCGCCTCCAGCTCACGCGCTGCAAGACGAAAGGAGGGAATACTGTTCCGGGGCACTCCACCCGGCTTGCGAGAGTCATAGACGTCAACATGATATCCAAGTTTCGCAAGCTCGAATGCACAGCCAAGTCCGGCCGGGCCAGCTCCGACAACTGCAATCCTTTCGTTCGACTTTGGGAACTCTCTCGTTGCCGAGAACCCTCTCTCCCTTTCGTGCTGGGTGGCGAAGAGATGCATCTCACGAATCTGAATCGGCGAGTCCTGCTTGCCCCGCGTGCAGACCGATTGACAAAAGACCTCCTCAGGACAAATCTTGCCGCACGTGTTCGCTAGTGCATTGGAGGTCTTTACCACTTCCGCCGCCCCGATGATATTGTTCGTCCTGATCATCGAGATGAATTTTGGGACATCGATGTGCGTCGGGCAGGCAGCCGTGCATGGTGCATCGAAACACTGCAGGCAACGCTCGGCTTCAATTTTAGCTTGTTGAAAATTCATGCAGGAAGGGGGATCTCTGTTGCCGATTCCCAATTTTCCCCGCCCGGCCTTTCAAACCTCACGAGGCAAGCAGGGGTCTTGGATTTGCAACTGGCGTTTTTCCCTGTCTCGTCCGTCTAGAAGTTGACAGGAGTGGATTAGACATCAAGCTGCGTGACGCATATCTGGTGTCATCATTGCCAAGCTTAGATGGGGGCGTTCAGTGT
>Ga0194125_10002954_pt1 | contig 27823 bp, 18 predicted proteins | sample TA2KigC250mmetaG_FD_148626 | JGI IMG/M metagenome (GOLD analysis project Ga0194125, IMG submission 148626) | Freshwater microbial communities from Lake Tanganyika, Tanzania - TA2015034 Kigoma Deep Cast 250m | ecosystem: Environmental > Aquatic > Freshwater > Lake | place: Tanzania: Lake... | reverse complement strand
ACGGGACGGAACCGGTGCGGGTCTCCCGGACCGCAATCAGTGCTTGAGGCCCAGCTTCTTCAGCTTCGGCCGGATGACGTATTCGCAGTAGGGCTGCGCCTTGTTGTTGGTGTAGTACTCCTGGTGGTACGCCTCGGCCGGGTAGAAGACCTTCGCCGGCTCGATGACGGTGACGACGGGCTTCCCGAGGGCGCCGGATGCGTCCAGCGCGGCCTTCGACGCCTCGGCGGCCTTCTTCTGCGCCTCGTCGTGCGTGAAGATCGCGGAGCGGTACTGCGTGCCGACGTCGTTGCCCTGCCGGTTCAGCTGCGTGGGATCGTGCACGCGCCAGAAGAGATCGAGCAGCGTCCCGTAGTCGACCTTCGCGGGATCGTACGTGACCTGCACCGCCTCCGCGTGCCCGGTCCTTCCGGAGCAGACCTCCTTGTACGTCGGGTTCGCCTTCTCCCCGCCCGTGTAGCCGGACACCGCCTTCAGCACGCCGGGCGTCTGGCGGAAGGCCTCCTCGATGCACCAGAAACATCCGCCCGCGAAGGTCGCGGTCGCGGCCACCGCCGTCGTCCCCGTCGATGCCATGGCCGGGCCTCCCGCGACCGCAAGCGCGGCCGCCACGATGCGCAGAGCTTTCATGCCGCCACTATACCCGCGCCGGACGGAGGTTTCCACGGGGCGGAGGTTCCAGACAATGGCCGGGCCACGCGAGGCCGCCGGGGGATCGCCCATCCCTCAGGCGCCCATGCAAGTTCCTCGCTGTGCGCCAGAGGGTTGGCCGGCTGGCCGCAAGCGCCGACGCGGTGGAGACGGCGGTTGGGGTGGAGATCGGCCCGAGCCCGGGCGTGACGCAAGACCCGTTTCCTATATAGAGGAATTCCGAACACCGAACATCCAACGGAGGAAGGGATGAGAGCGGAAACCGGAACGAGGACGCCCCTCACCCCTCGTCACTCCCCCCTCTTCTTCTTTCGTTTATCGCCCGCCGCTCCGTGCTCTCCGCCCTTGGCTCTCCGCTCTTCGCTCTTGGCTCTCCGCTCTTCGCTACTTCGTCCGTCGGAGTGCGGCGTCGAGGACGACGGCTTCGCCGGGCTTCGTGTCGAACGAGGCCGTCGCGTCGCCGAGGCGGACGGCGAGCGGGCCGCCGGCCGATGAGCGGATCGTCGCGCTCGTCAGCTTCCCGCCCTTCCACGCCTGGTCGACCTCGAAGCCGCCGCGCGCGCGCAGCCCCTTCACCGACCCCTCGGGCCAGACGGACGGCAGCGCGGGCAGTAGATGCACAAGGAAAGGGGCGAGGGTCGGGGGTCGGGGGGCAGCCTCGTCCCTCGTCCCCCGCCCCTCGTCCTTCACGTGACTTTGCAGCAGCATCTCCGCGACGCCGGCGGTGTAGCCGAAGTTCCCGTCGATCTGGAACGGCGGGTGGGCGTCGAACAGGTTCGGGTACATGCCGCCCTTCCCCTTGCCGACGGGCTCGAGCAGGTTGCCGACGATGATCATCGCGTGGTCGCCGTCGAGGAACCGCGCCCACAGGTTGATCTTCCAGCCCATGGACCAGCCGGTGGCCGCGTCGCCGCGGTAGAGGAGCGACTGCTTCGCGGCGCCGTGGAGCTTCGGGTCGCGCCACGTGATGTCGTCGCCGGGATAGACGCCCCACAGGTGCGACACGTGCCGGTGCGTGTTCCGCGGGTCGTCCTTGTCCTCGACCCACTCCTGCAACTGCCCGTGCCGCCCGACCTGGTTCGGCGCGATGCGCGGCAGCATTGCCGCGAGCCGCTTCGCGAAGCCGGCGTCGGCGCCGAGGATCCCGGCGGCGTCGATGCAGGCGCGGAAGAGGACGCGGACGATCTGGTGGTCCATCGTCGGCCCCATGACGAGCCCGCCCTGTTCCGGCGAGTTCGAGGGCCCGCTGACGAGGAAGCCGCTGAGCGGGTCCTCGACGAGGACGTCGGCGAAGAACTCCGCGGCGCCCTTCATGAGCGGGTAGGCGCGCTTCGCGAGGAAGTCGCGGTCCTTCGTGAAGAGGTAGTGTTCCCAAAGGTGCGTCGCCATCCACGCGCCGCCGGTGAGCCAGATGCCGTGGTTCGCGGCGTTGATCGGCGCGCTGCCGCGCCAGAGGTCGAAGTTGTGGTGCACGACCCACCCGCGCGCGCCGTAGTGTTCCTTCGCGGTGACGGCGCCGGACACGGCGAGGTCGTCGAGCGCCGCGAAGAGCGGCTCCTGGCATTCGGCGAGGTTGCCCGGCAGCGCGGGCCAGTAGTTCATCTCGGTGTTGATGTTGCAGGTGTACTTGCTGTCCCACGGCGGCCGCAGCAGGTCGTTCCAGATGCCCTGCAGGTTGGCGGGCTGGCCGCCGGCGCGGCTGGAACCGATGAGCAGGTAGCGGCCGTACTGGAACGCCAGCGCGGCGAGGTGCGGGTCGTCGCCGCCGCGGAAGCCGGCGATGCGCTCGTCGGTGGGTTTCGCCGCGGCCGGGGTGCGGCCGAGGTCGAGCGCGACGCGGCGAAAGAGCGCGCGATGGTCTGCCTGGTGCTCCGCGAGGAGCGCGGCCCACGGCTTCGAAGCGGCGCCCTTCATCAGTCCCGCGCACACCGCGGAGGGGTCGCCGGAGATGTCCTGCCAGGTCTTGAAGTTGGTTCCCGCGACGAGCCGCACGACGACCTCGTCCGCGCCGGCGACGCGCACGCCGTCGTCCTCTGCGGTCACCGTGCCGCCCGTCGCCTCGACCTGCGCGACGGCCTCGAAGCGGATACCGCCCTCCTCGACCTCGCCCCGCAGCACGATGCGGTCGCGGCCCTCGGCGGCGGCCGCGGCGTCGCGGTGGATGGAGGAGAGCCGCACGAGGCAGTCGACACGGCCGGGCCGGTCGGCACGGAGGCGCGTGACGATCGCGCGGGCGGGGTGCGACGCGAAGGCCTCGCGGGTGTAGGCGACGCCGCCCGCGCGGAACTCGCTGACGCAGACCGCGCCGTCGAGGTCGAGCCAGCGGCGGTAGCCTTCGACGGCCGCGGCCGCGGGCTGTTCGATCCAGAGGTCGCCGCACGGCTGGTAGGTCTTCTGCTTGAGCGGCTCGCTCATGAACTCCCGCAGCGCGAGGGCATCGGCCTCCTTCTGCTTCTCGCGCCAGACGCTCAGAAGCTCGTCCGCCTCCCTCCGCCTCGCCTTCGCCTCGTCCGTCTTCCCCTCCGCCTCCAGCTTCTCCGCCTCGGCGCGCTTCGCGAGGCCGGGCCGCTCGCTGGCGCGGCCCTCCTGGAGCAGGCGGCGGATCTCGGGAAGGAACTTCACGGCGTTCGTCCGCGCATAGAGGTGCGGCTGGCCGGTCCAGACCGTGTGCTCGTTGAACTGGATGTGCTCGGCCTGCGGATCGCCGAAGACCATGCCGGCGATGTGGCCGCTGCCGACGGGGAGCGCCTCGGACCATGCCGCGGCGGGGCGCCGGTACCAGAGGGCCAGCGGGGCGTCGGGGGCGGACGGCTCGCCGCGGTACTCGCCGGCGAACGCGCGCGCGGCGGGGGCGCCGGAGCGCTTGAGGACGAGGGTGCCGGCGACCGGCGCGATCGTGCGGTCGGGGGCCGCGGGGAATTTCCAGTCGCCCAGCGCGCCCGCGGGCGCAGGGGCGTCGGGCGACGCGGCGCGGGCGGCGACTTCGTCCGCCGACAGCGCGCGGCCGTAGACGGCGGCGCGCAGGATCGCGCCGTTGAACCGGTTGCCGCCGGACGGATCGGCGCCGATGCAGAGAGGAACCGCGCTCACCGCCATCGGGGGGAAGTCGTCCTTGTCCAGCGACGCCACCTCGCGGCCGCCGACGTAGAGCTTCATGATCCGCTTCGGCGCGCTGAAGACGCCCGCGACATGGGTCCACCGGTCGCCCGGCAGGTCCGCCTTGAAGCGGCACATGCCCTTCGCGTTCAGGAAGCGCAGCGAATTGCCCGGGTGGGTGTCGAGCATGTAGCCGAGCTGCGTGCCCGATTGCGATTTGTCGAGGATGCGCCCGCCGGCCGGGGCCATTCGCTCGGCCTTCACCCAGGCCTCCAGCGTCACCTCGTCGGCGAGGTCGAGCGCCTTGTCGGCGACGGAGTAGACGGGCGTGTCGTCGGCGAGACGGAGTCCCTCCGCGGCGCGGAGGCCGGGCGCGGCCGAAAGCAGAAGGATCGCGGCGAGGCAGGTCCGGCGCGTGGCGGCAGCATTCATGACGGTCGTCTCCCCGCCCCCGGCCGGGGGCGGGGGGAGTTTCAAGCTTCAAGTCCCAAGTTTCAAGTTCCTGTCTCGTCCGGATGGGGCGCACCTCCGATTGACTGACCTGATCATGCGGGCGCCTTCGTCATCGCTGCGCAGGACCGGAGATGCGGTCCTCCGGCCATCCCCCGCGCAAGATCGGCGCGGCCCCGCAGGGTAGTCATCACGCTCCGCGTGATGATCATCCGGATTGCCGAGATGTCCTCACGCGGAGCGTGAGGACTACTTTGGCGCCCGCCCACGGTCGTCACCCCGCGCAAGATCGGCGCGGCCCCGCAGGGTAGTCATCACGCTCCGCGTGATGACCATCCGGATTGCCGAGATGTCCTCACGCGGAGCGTGAGGACTACTTTGGCGCCCGCCCACGGCCGTCACCCCGCGCAAGATCGGCGCGGCCCCGCAGGGTAGTCATCACGCTCCGCGTGATGACCATCCGGATTGCCGAGATGCCCTCACGCGGAGCGTGAGGACTACTTTGGCGCCCGCCCCCGGCCGTCACCCTGCGCCGGGGCGATGCGGACGGCGATGTCGCGGAGGAACGGGGGCACGGCGAGGTCGAGCCGGCCGGCGCGGACGGCGACGCGGTCCTCGCGCAGGACGCGGCTGGCGGTGGTATCCCACCAGCCGGCGTCGTACTCCCCGTCCGCGAGCCCCGCGACCGACAGCGCCGCCCCGCGCACCTCCTGCGGCGCCCGGCCGTCGACGACGACATTCCACCAGGCCGCGTCGGCGTCGGAAAGCCACGCCCACGCCCCGCCGGCGCCCTGGAGCCCCGCGACGCGCAGCCGGGGGGCCGGCGAGACCGCCGCGTCGATGGACCGCAGGCCGCCGGTGGTCCAGGGGATGCCGGCGACGAAGTCCGCGAGCGGGCGGTAGTGGCGGTAGCCGTCCATCTCGTCCAACCGCTCCCACCACCAGAACATCACGGTGCCCGAGAGGCCCGACATCGCGGACGCCCACAGCGCATCGTGGACGTGGAGGAGATCGCGGTCCTGTTTCATGAACGGGCTCGGGCCCCATTTCTCGTCGGCCAGGCCGAATTCGCTCAGGAGGGCGGGCCTCGCGGGCGCGCGGGAGCGGAGGAAGGCCGCGCGGTCCGCCACGGCGGCGGCGGCGTCCTTCCACAGCTCGTTCCAGTTCGGACGCAGGTACCAGTGGAGGTCGGCGACGTCGAGGTCCGGGTGGGTCCAGTCCTTCGGTGCCGGCGCCCACGCGCTGGTCGACCGCAGGTGCCGCCAGGGGTCGGTCCCGGCGACGAAGGCGCCGAGATCCGCGTAGAAGCGGCCGGCGGGCAGGCCGGGATCCTGCTCGTTCCAGTACTCCCACGCGGCGACGGCGGTCGAGGCGCCCCAGCGGGCGATCGCGTAGCGCAGCAGGTTCCTCGCGTCGCGGATCGCGGCGGCGTAGTCGGGCCCGTCCGGCTGCTTCAGCCGCCCCATGTAGCGGTCGCGCGTGAGCAGGCAGAGCTGCAGCCGGATGCCCGCCGCTTCGGCCTCGGCGACGACGCGGTCGAGGATCGCCGCATCCGGCTGGTTGTAGACGCCCATGCCCCGCGGCGCGTCCGGCGCGGGCGCGGCGCGCGACCGGCCGTCCGACGGCCCCGCCCCGCCGCGGCCGGGCTCGAGGCTCATCGCCCAGTCGCCGCAGCAGGTCCAGACGCGGGCGTAGTTCGCGCCGTTCCCCGCCATCCGCCGGAAGACGCCGCCGACGCGGCCGGGGGTGACGCGCTGCATCGGACCGACGAAGGCGACGTCCTGCCCGATCGCGAAGAACGGGGTGCCGTCGTCCAGTTCGAAGAAGCGCGGATCGCGCCTCGACACGCGGACGTACCCGCGGTTCGTCGAGGCGACGGCCTCGAAGGCGACCGCGCCGGACGCCGCCTCCCCGCGCCGGTCGCGGAGCCGGGCGACCGCGCTGTGGTGGCCGGTCTCCACCGGCGCAAAACGGGCGCGCCAGCCCGGGGCCCCGTCCGGCTCGGTCCATTCGCGGCGGCGTTCGCCCTGCGGGGGCGTCCTCAGCGCGTGCGGGGCCGTCCAGAAGGCCGGGACGGTCGTCACCCCGCCGCCGGGGCCGCGGACTTCCAGCCGGAAGTCGACCTCGGCCGGGTCGAAGACGTTGGTGTAGGACGCTCCCGGATCGAGGCGGAACTCGAGGGTTTCGAAGCGCCCGACGCGGTTCGTCGCCGCCTCCAACGCCGGCGCGCCCCCCGGCCCGACGGCGGGCAGGAGATGGACCGCAGCCAGCAACGCGAAGGCCCGAACCCGGCGCCCGGAACGCCCCGGACGGCTCCCGCCGGTCCCATCCATGCCCGGAATCCTCCCCCGCGGGGCCGCAGACGTCCAAGGATTGGAAGGTCCGCCCCGCCGGGCTTCCAAGGGTTGGAAGGTACACCCGCCGGCGCACCGGCGTACAGGGGGCAACCGGCGGGAAGCAGGGCCGACGCATCTTGTTCCTGTCGAAACCGGGCCGTGTGCGCGGGATCCTCAGGATTCCCCTTCCATCGCCGGGAAAGGGAGATCCCAGCCGAACGATCCTCGAATCAAGGCCATGGCGCTGCCGCGGCGCGCACTAGGTGGCCCCGAGCCCGCGAGGGGCCCGGCCGGGAACGCGGCAGACCGCCCCGGATGCAAGGCGACGAAGGGGGCGCTGGACTCGTGTCCGCGCCCCCTTCGGCAACGCCGCAGGCGGGGCGGGATCCCGCGCGATCCGGCCGGCCTGGTGCGCGTCGCACCCCCGCAACCGCAAGGGCTCCAGCGTCCACCAGCCACTCCGCGCCCCACCGACCGAAAGGTGCCACTCCCTCGAGGAAGATGCGTCTGCCCTGCGGCGGACGGGAGCTGGACGGCGGGAGAGCGCAGATGGGGCGCGTCGGCGCCTCTCCCGCCGGATGCCGGATGCTGATGGACCACGGATGACGGCGCCCCGCCCCACGTCCCTTGTGAATCTCGCAATTGGTTCTTCCTAAGACGTTTATGGCATATCCGTCCGGCCGGGTTCGCCCTTGACTCGGGGCGGCCGTTTGCTCTACAGTATGCGGATCTTTTTTCGGCGACGGCGAAGCAAGGGAGCCTGTCGGACCGAGGTCACCAGAAGAAGGGAAAGGCACACGTGAACGCAGAGCAGATGATCTATGCAGGCATCGGGTGCGGCGTATTGGCGCTGATCTATGCCTTTTGGAAGACGTCCTGGATCAACAAGCTGGATCCGGGAACCGAGCGGATGCGCGAGATCGGCGCGGCCGTTCGCGAAGGCGCGATGGCATTCCTCGCCCGCGAGTACAAGGTCCTCTCCGTGTTCATCATCGTGGTCGCCGGAATCCTCGCGGCCATCAACAAGGGCTCGGTCCGCCTCGTGGCGGTCGCCTTCGTGGTCGGCGCCTTCTGCTCGGCCCTGTCGGGCTACTTCGGCATGCGCGTGGCGACGGCCGCCAACATGCGGACGACCAACGCGGCGCGCAAGGGCCTGCCCCAGGCGCTGGAAGTCGCCTTCGCGGGCGGCTCGGTCATGGGCATGTGCGTGGTCGGCCTCGGCCTGCTCGGCCTCTCGACCCTGACGGTTGTCTTCCTGAAGATGTTCGGCAGCGAGGCGGCGACGGTCGCCGGCACGGTCCTCCCGATCGTGACGGGCTTCTCGATGGGCGCCAGCTCGATCGCCCTCTTCGCGCGCGTCGGCGGCGGCATCTACACGAAGGCCGCGGACGTCGGAGCGGACCTCGTCGGCAAGGTTGAGGCGGGCATCCCCGAGGACGACCCCCGCAACCCCGCCGTCATCGCGGACAACGTCGGCGACAACGTCGGCGACGTCGCGGGCATGGGCGCGGATCTCTTCGAGTCCTACGTCGGCGCGATCGTCAGCGCGATGGTCCTCGCGGCCACGGCGACGATGGCGGACAACGCCCAGCACCTGAAGCTCGTCTTCCTCCCGATCGTCCTCTCGGCGGTCGGCATCATCTTCTCGATCTCGGGCACCTTCTTCGTGAAGACGAAGGAGGGCGGCAACCCGCAGACCGCGCTGAACATGGGCACCATCGCGGCCGCCGTCGCGACCGCCGTCGTCTCCTACTTCGTCATCGTCAAGGTCTGCCCGCCCGAGTTCACGCTCGGCGGAACGGTCTTCAAGGCGATGGGCGTCTTCTGGGCGACGATCGCCGGCCTGGCGTCGGGCGTCGTGATCGGCCTGCTGGCCGAGTACTACACGGCCGAGGGCAAGGGCCCGTCGAACCGCATCGCGGATGCGTCCACGACCGGCGCGGCGACGAACATCATCGCCGGCCTCGGCAACGGCATGCTCTCGACGGGCATCGCCACGCTCGTCCTCGCGGCCGCGCTCGTGGTGGCCTACAAGACCGCCGGCCTCTTCGGCATCGCGATCGCCGGCCTCGGCATGCTCGCGACGACGGGCATCCAGCTCGCGGTCGACGCCTACGGCCCGATCGCCGACAACGCCGGCGGCCTCGCCGAGATGTCGCACCTGGAGAAGGAAGTCCGCCAGCGCACGGACAAGCTGGACGCCTGCGGCAACACGACCGCCGCGATCGGCAAGGGCTTCGCGATCGGCTCCGCGGCGCTGACGGCGCTGGCGCTCTTCGCCGCGTTCGGACAGACCGTCGGCCTCGAGCGCATCGACGTCATGGATCCGAACGTCTGCGCCGGCCTGCTCGTCGGCGCGATGATGCCCTTCCTCTTCTCCGCCTTCGCCATGAACGCGGTCGGCCAGGCCGCCTTCGCGATGGTTGAGGAGGTCCGCCGCCAGTTCAAGTCGATCCCCGGCCTGCTCGAGGGCAAGGAGGGCGCCAAGGCCGACTACGCCCGCTGCGTCGACATCTCGACCGCCGCGGCGATCAGGAAGATGACCGTCCCGGCGCTGCTGGGCGTCATCACGCCGGTCCTCGTCGGCTTCGTCTTCGGCAAGGAGATGCTGGGCGGCCTGCTCGCGGGCGTGACGGTGTCGGGCGTCATGATGGCGCTCTTCATGTCCAACGCCGGCGGCGCGTGGGACAACGCCAAGAAGCACATCGAGGGCGGCGCGCTGGGCGGCAAGGGTTCCGCGGCGCACAAGGCGGCGGTCGTCGGCGACACCGTGGGCGATCCCTTCAAGGACACCGCCGGCCCCTCGCTGAACATCCTGATGAAGCTCATGAGCGTCGTGGCGCTGGTCATCGCGCCGGTGCTCAAGACCGTCACCCCGCTCCTGAAGTAACCCGGGGCCACGGATTCCAGAAACCCCCCGCGGGGCAACCCGCGGGGGGTTTCTCATTTCGGGCGACTTCGGAGTCGCACAGCCACGGCCCGTGTTGTACCTGCGATGTGTACACAAGGCGCCCCATGACGGTTCTGAACATCTCCGGGGCCCGCCGCCACAGCGCCCGCCGGGTGACATCGGACGGGCAGATCCGCGCGTGACGGCTGCCTGGTAGCCGTCCCGTCCGCCGTTCGCGTTTGCGTTTTTCGCCCGCCTCGGCCAGTGTGTGCGGATCGTCGCCCGCACGGGGGATCCGTCGCCGGCACGACGGGAGCACACCATGACGCGGCTGTTGGATACGATCATCGGGCTGTCGCACGAGTTCGGGACGCCGGACTACGTGAAGGGCGGCGGCGGCAACACGTCGGCCAAGAACGCCGACACACTCTGGGTGAAGCCGTCCGGCACCACGCTGGCCGGACTGACGGCGCAGACGATGGTCGCGATGGATCGCGCGAAGCTGGCCCGCCTCTACGCCGTGCCGACCCCCTCCGCCCCCGCCGCGCGCGAGGCGCTGGTGAAGGACATGATGGCGGCCGCCGTGCGGCCGGCCTCGAAGGGGCGTCCGTCCGTCGAGGCGCCGCTGCACGACACGTTTGCCGCCCGCTACGTCGTCCACACCCACCCCGCCCTCGTCAACGGGATGACCTGCGGCCGCGACGGCGAGGCGGCCTGCCGCCGGCTCTTCCCGGATGCGCTGTGGATGCCCTACGTCGACCCCGGCTACACGCTGTGCATGGAGGTCCGCAAGGCGCTCAAGGCGCGCGTGGCGCGCGACGGCCGCGAACCGGAACTGCTCTTCCTCGAGAACCACGGCGTCTTCGTCGCCGCCGACTCCGCCGCCGGGGTGCGCAACGCCTACGCCCGCGTGATGACCGTGCTGGCGGCCGAGTACCGGAAGGCCCGCGTGTCCACGATCCTCAAGATGGGGCCGCCGCCGGCCGCCGCGGACGTCGCCGACATGACGAAGCGGCTCCACGCCTCGCTCGGACCCGACGCGGCCGGCGTCGCCGCGGGAGGGGCGGTTCCCGTCCCGGCCGGACCGATCAGCCCGGACCACATCGTCTACTCGAAGTCCTATCCGCTGCGCGTCTCGCCCACGGCCAACGCCGTCGCCCGGTACCGGGCGAAGCACGGCTACGCGCCAAAGGTCGTCGCGGCCGGCGGGGCCGTGTGGGGCGTCGGCACGAATGCGAAGAACGCGGCGCTGGCACTGGAATTCGCGCAGGACGGCGCCCTCGTCGAGCAACTCGCCACCGCGTTCGGCGGGATCCGCTACCTGGCCGACCGCGCCCGCGACTTCATCGACAACTGGGAGGTCGAGTCCTACCGCAGCAAGATCGCGGCGCAGTAGGCCTCTCCGTCAGCGATCGGCCGTTCCCGTTGACGTCGAACGGCGCCGGCTCCCATGTCTCGCAACGCAACTCGACACGGTACCGCTCGCCGGTCGCGGCCGGCCGCCGCCGGCAGCAGGGCCACCGATCCGATCCACCCCGCCCTCGTCTTCACGCCCGGATCCTCCCGTCGCTGAAGTGAACCCTCGGCGGACGGCGGGAGCGGTGCCCGCCCTTGAAACCTGGAACGGGAACCCCGAGACTCCGGGCATGAATGCGATGCCCGACGGACCGGATGCCCCTGCCTGCGGATCGGCGCCCAAGCCCGGACCGCCGGACCCGGAACCCGGAACCTCCGGCCCCGTCCGCCCGTTGCCGCGCACCCGGACGTGCTACGTCTGCGGCGTGGAGAACCCGGGCGGGTTCCGGCTTGCGATGCGGGTCGAGGCGGACGGGACGGTCGCGGGCGACTACACCCCGCCGCCGGAGGACAACGGCTACCGCGGCATCGTCCACGGCGGGATCGCGATGACGTTGATGGACGAGGTCATGACGTGGGCCGCGATCCTCGGGACGAAGCGGCTGTGCGTCGCCGCGGAGATGACGACGCGGTTCCGCCGCCCGATGCCCGTCGGCGTCGCCTATCGCTTCTCCGGCCGCGTCACGCGCGCCACGGCGCGCCTCGTGCTGGCCGAGGCCTCCGTGACCGGACCGGACGGCGCGCCGGTCGCCACGGCCGAGGGCAAGTACATGCCGATGCCCGAAGGCTCCGCCTCCGCGGCCTCCGTCGACTTCGTGGATGAACCGCCCGCGGCGTTGGTGTAGTCCCGCCCGATCGAGGCGCGGGCGGTCCCGGCCGATGGGCGGACCATCGTGGGCACGGGAACCCGCTCGAGCACGAGTTGGGAGGCCTTCGTCGTCCATCTCGACGCGATTCCCGAGCCGGGAACGGCCGGGGTGTTCGGCCTGGGGTGCGCCGCGTTGCTCCTTCGGCGGCGCACGAGGCGTATGCCGTGGCCGCAGGCATCCGGAGCCCTCCGGAGCCGGAACTCAGCCCGCCGCGGACCCCGCCAGCGTCCGGGCGACGGCGTCCAGGAGTTCCGCGACCGAGAAGGGCTTCAGCAGGAACGGCAGACGCCGGTCCCGGATCTCGGGCCAGCGGGCACGCTCGTCGGCGTAGCCGCTCATCATGACGACGGGCAGCCCGGGCCGGGTCTCCCGGAAGGCCAGCACCAGTTCGACGCCGTTGCCGTCGGGCAGCACCACGTCGGAGATCACGAGGTCGACCGGAGGCGACTCCTGGAAGCCGCGCCGCGCGTCCGCCGCGTTGCCCGCCTCCATGACGTGGTAGCCGTGATCGCGGAGCACCCGGACGGCGACGAGCCGGGGACCGGGCTCATCCTCGACGAGCAGGATGCGTTCGCCCCGGCCCCGCGGCGCGGCGCCGCCGGGGGCCTCGACCGCGGTGTCCCGGCCCTTGGGCCGATCGACGGCGGGCAGGAAGATTTTGAATTCGCTGCCCTGGCCGGACTCCGTGTAGACGTGGATCCAGCCCTCGTGCTGCTTGACGATGCCGTGGACAACGGCGAGGCCGAGCCCCGTGCCCTTTCCGGTGTCCTTCGTGGTGAAGAACGGCTCGAAAAGGTGGGCGACCGTCTCGGGCGACATGCCGGTTCCCGTGTCGCACACCGAAAGGCACACGTAGCGGCCCCGGCGGATGTCCGAGCCCGGCTGTTCGTCGTCCGCCTCGAACTCGCGACGCGACGTGGCAACGAGAAGGCGCCCGCCGGAGGGCATGGCGTCGCGCGCGTTGATGACGAGGTTGAGGAGAACCTGCTGGATCTGGGCGGGGTCGGCCCGTGCGCGCCCGATGTCGGCCCCGAGGCGGAGTTCGAGCCGGATGTCCTCCCCGAGGGTCCGCGTCAGCAGTTCGTGCTGTTCGCCGATCATGGCGTTGAGGTCGAGATCCTTCGGCTGGATGAGCTGCCGCCGGCCGAAGGCGAGCAGCTGGGACGTCACCCCGCGGGCGTGCTGGGCCGCCTTCTGCACCTCGAGGATGTCGGCGCGTTCCGGGTCGCTCTCCGGCCGGTGGAGCAGAAGCAGCTCGCAGAACCCGAGGATGGTCTGAAGGTTGTTGTTGAAATCGTGGGCGATGCCCCCGGCGAGGCGCCCGATGCTCTCCATCTTCTGGGCCTGCCGGAGCTGCTCCTCGAGCATCCGCTCCTGGGTGACATCCCGCATCTCGGCCACGAAGTTCTCGATCGTGCCCGCGGCATCCACGACGGGCGAAACGGTCGCATCCGCCTCGTAGAGCGTGCCGTCCTTGCGCCGGTTCACGAAATGCCCGGTCCATGTCCGGCCCGCACGGATGGTCGACCAGAGGCCCGCGTAGAAGTCGCCGTCCTGCCGCCCGCTCTTGAGGATCGCCGGCGTGCGGCCGAGAACCTCGTCGCGCCGGTAGCCCGTCGTGCGCTCGAACGCGGGGTTCACGTATTCGATCCGGCCGTTCGGATCGGTGATGACCGTGACCTCGGCGGACTGCCCGACGGCCATCGCCAGCTTCGCCTGCTCCCGTTCGATCCGCCGGATGTCGGTGATGTCGAGGTTCATGCCGACCGCTCGGACGACCTGTCCCGCGGCGTCGCGCTCCAGGACCCCTTGGCTGCGGATCAGGCGGGTCTGGCCGTCCGGCCGGACGATCCGGAACTCCAGGTGGATCTTGCGTCCCTCGGCGAAGGCTCCGCTCCTTTCGCTGCGGACCCGCGCCCGGTCCTCCGGATGGATCAGGGCATACCAGACGTCCTGGGTGACCGGGGTCGGAGCGGCCCAGCCGTAGATTTCCCGCATGCGGTCGTCCCAGATCAGGGCTCCCGTGCGCGCATCCAGTTCCCAGATGCCGACGCCGGACGCCTGGGTGGCGAGCAGGAGGCGGTCGGTGAGCCGGCGTACGGCCTCCTCGGCCCGGGTGCGCTCGGTCACATCGAGGGCGATCCCGATGGCGCCCTGGATGTCGCCACGGGGGCCGCACAGCGGGCGCAGGTGACAGTCGAACTGGCGGCCGCGGAAATCGAGGGTGTAGTCGAACGACTCGCCCTCGAGGACGCGGCGGTGCCGGTCGACGGAATCCGGGCCGAAGGGTGCCCGACCGTCGCTCCCGGCCAGCGGGACGGGGTCCTTCGGCGCGGACCCGATGCCGGCGGCCGACACCGCGCTGCCGGAGAGCACGGCGACGTTGAGATCCCGGTCGACCGCCCACAGGATCCCCGGGATGTTGTCCATGATGAAGCGAAGCCGTTCGATGCTGTCGCGCCGCTGGGCCTCCATGTCCTCGCGCTCGATGGCGGCGCCAAAGGCCGCGGCCGCGGTCCGGAGGGCTTCCGTCTCCGCAGCGGTCCACGCACGGTCGCTCCGGCACTCGTCCAGACCGATGAAGCCCCACCCATGCCCCGAGGCCAGGATGGGGACCAGCAGGATGGCGCGGATGCCCTCCGATTCGAGCTCCATCCTCTCCTCGGGCTGGAGCACGCTGACCGTCGCGGAGAAGACCCCCCCGGCGGAGAGCACGGCTTCCACGCGGGCAAGCCCCAGATCGCGGAACGTCGTCCGCTGCAGGCGCGGGTTGTCGATCTGGGGCGTGATGCCCGGGGCGCACCATTCGTAGAGCTGCGAGATGCAGACGCGGCCGGTGACGCCCGGCTGGTTCTGGAAGATGTAGGCGCGGGACGCATCCGCCGCGACCCCGAGATCGAGCAGCGAGGTCTGGATTCCATCCCGCCAGTTCGAGCTGCGGAGCCAGCGGGTGGCGATCTCCCGCACGGCGTTCAGGATGGCCTCCCGCCGTGTGACGGCCTCGGCGGCCTCCCGGGCCTCGGTGACGTCGCGCAGAGTGGCCAGCCGGCCCGTGAAGCCCGCGTGGGAGCCGCGCAGGTCTTCGACCGACACCTCGATCCGCCGCCGCGCGCCCTCCCGCTCCACCGTGAGTTCGGCGGTCCGCCCCTCCCGAAGCGCGTCGAGCAGCGCGGGGAGGTCGCGAAGCAGGTCCCCGGCCGGCTCGCCGGCGGGATCGTCGGGCAGCCCCAGCATGCGCCGCGCGGCGGGATTCGCCGCGGCGACGAGGCTGTCCGACGTCACCACCAGGACCCCTTCACGCATGCCGGCGAAGAGAGCCGTCAACGCCACCGACGGCACCGTGAGGAAGCGCTGGTGCACAAGGGCCCAGACCAGAAGCGCCCCCGATATCCCGAAGCCGACCGGGGTGAGATCCAGTCCCTGCATCGGCAGGCTTCCGCTGAGATAGCCCAGGTTGGGAACGATCGGCAGCAGCGCGGCCACCCCCACGGGCACCGCGTACCGGCGATGGCGCGGCGGCGCCCGCCAGACCGTGCGCAGAACCAGGGCGGTTCCAACGATCACGACCAGGTAGGACCATGCCGCAAACGCCGCCACGGCCGGCCCGTGGTGGTAGATCATCGGCCCGTGCCCACCCGGCGGATCGCCGACCGACCGCCAGACCAGTCCGTGCCATTCGTTGGTCCAGACCAGCAGCAGGACAGCGACCGAGGGAACCCACATGGCGACCGACCGCAGCCCCGCCAGCAGCCCGGCACGACCTGCGTACGCCAGGCCGAACAGCAACCAGCAGGGGGCCACCGAGGCGATGGCGGCGTAGTGGACCTTCGAGACCAGGATCTTCAAGGGGGGCGACGGGGCCAGCGCTTCCAGCGCCGCCAGAACCGACCACGCCGCCGCGGCGCCGAGGCATGCCGCCAGCCAGGCGGACACGTGCGCGGCGTGCCGGCGGAGGGCCGCGACCGCCCCCCATGCGGAGAGCGCCGCCGAGGCCAGCAGGAGCGCAACGTAGAGGATCAGCACCGGCGTCATGATGCCGCTCACCATACTCCGGCCGCATGTCCGAGTACAACGCCGGAACGCCCTCGGCCACGCCCCGGAGATCGACGCGGACCGTCGCTCCGGGGGATCCCGTGCACGGCGCCGACGGAGCGGCGCCCTTCAAGCCCGTCCTCCCCGACGGCAGAAAGCCGGACGGGGAAACCCCGCCCGGCTTTCGCGATCACCGCCCGATGGCGGTCAGAACGTGTAGCTGTACATGACCTGCGCGTTGAACTGGCTGTGCGTCGAGGTGACGCCGCTGGCGGCGGTCACGTCCGTCTCCGGAACGTAGACGACCGACAGGTGAACCGAGTTCTGGTCGTCGAGCGCGTAGCTCGCGCCGGCCGTGATGTGGTGCTCCACGATCGCGGGGAACAGCGGATTGACGTTGGCCTCCGGCACCGGGTTCTCGCCGAAGTTGTAGCCGGCGCGCACGATCAGGGCGTCGGTCGCCTTGAGGGCGGCGCCGACGCACCACACCGTCTGGTCCTCCCACCCCTGCGGCAGGGAGAACGACACCGACCCCCCGCCGTCCGCGGTGAACGTCATGTCCATGCTGCGCATGACGTCCTCCCACAGGATCCGCTTCACGTCCACCGAGAGCGTCAGGCGGTCCGTCGCGTCGACGGCCAGGCCGCCGCCATACATCGCGGGCCAGTGGAAGTCGTGGACCCTGACCTCCCCCTCGACCGCGCCCATCCGGGTTCCGGTCGCCATGTCGCCGAACGACAGGGTCGCGTCCTCGCTCTTCAGGTCGCCGAGGTCGGGCTCCGCGTGGTACATCGCGCCCACGCGGATCTTCGGCGTGATCTGGTAGAGGAGGCCGAACTTCCCGCTGACGCCGTAGCCGGCCGCGTCGCCGGTGAACTGCGATCCGTCCGCGAAATCGACGCGCAGGTAGTTGCCGGGGCCGAGGGCCGGCATCGCAAGCGTCGGCATGCCGGAGAGCATGCCCATCGCCTGCGGCGCGGTCATCGCCATCCGAAGGTCCATGCCCGCCCACAGGAAATCGAGCGTTCCCGCCAGCGCCAGGTTGTCGAGGACGTTGTAGGAGACCGGCGCGATCAGGCGGCCGACCGACACTTCCGACATCACCGGCTCGCCGGAGTTCAGCGCAAGGAAGGACGAGGCCGCGTAGCGCGTGCCCATGCCGCCCTGCCCGAAGACCCCGATGCCGTAGGTGAAGTCGCCGCTGCGTTTCGCGTAGCCGAACGCCGGCATGAAGTACGCGTCGCCGGACGAATGCGCCACCGGCATCCCGGGCACCGAGGCCTCGACGTCCGGACCGAGAAGGCCGAACGCCACATCGACGCGGCGGCCCCCATCGGGCATCAGCGAGAGCGTCGCCGGGTTGTTGATCACCGCGGCCGTTCCGTTGTCGCTCGCGAGGGAGGCCCCGCCCTGACCCTGCGCGATCGGGCCGTAGCCCTCGAGGTCCATGCCGTTCGTGGCCCGCGACGCCGCGGCCCAGCCGAGCGCGCCCGCGGCGGCGAGTCCGGCGATGACGATGGTCTTGTTCATGCTTGTCCCCGCATCCCTTCCCTGCTGGTTGTTCGGTCCCACCCCCGCGGTGCCCCGCCGACGCCCGTCGGCCGCCCGCATGCCGCCGTCCACGCGCGTACCACGCGCGGGCGGCGGAAGTCTAGAGCCGGAAGCGCGGAACTCCAAGAAGAGAAGAGGGGATCCGGGCGGAAGGACGGGGGGGTCGTCTACCCCCTTCCCTTCTCACGTCCCACGTCCTTGCCGTTTGGAGTCTTCCCGCTCCCCTTCCCCTTCCCCGCCGTACGCCGCCGCCAGCACCTCGGCGAGGTCCGCCACCTCCGCCGTCCCGGCCGCGGCCTTGCGGAGGTTCACGAGGCAGATCGGACACATCGTCGCAATGCGCGACCCGGCCTCGCGAAGCTGCCCGATCCGGTTCGTCGAGATCCGGTGCGCCTCGGCCGGGAAGAGCGCCTCGATCGGCCCCCCGCAGCAGTGCGTCGCCGCGCCGGCGAGCGCCGGCTCGCGCACCGTGACGCCCGCGCGCCGCAGCAGGGCGCGGGGCGGGTCGACGATCTTCTCGTAGCGCGCGTAGACGCAGGAATCGTGGATCACCAACTCGCCCGACGCCGGGCGCGCGACGGCCGGGGCGCGCTCGGCGAGGACCTCGAGGTAGCTTCGGACCCTCACGTCGAAGCCCGGCACGAACTTCGGATAGACCTCGCGCAGCATGTTCGTCGTGTGGGGGTCGACCGTGATGACCTCCCTCACGCCGTGACGGCGGAAGACCTCCGCGACCTTGCGCGCGTGGCGGCCGAAGGTCTCGTCCATCCCCTCGTCGTACACCAGCGCCCCGGAGTACATCTCGTCGCCGTAGAGGTAGCCGAACGGCACGCCCGCCTTCCGCAGCAGCCCCGCGATGCTGCGGAGCATGCGGTCGTAGTCGCGCTGCCGGCTCCGCGACGCCAGCAGGCCCAGGAAGAACGACAGGTTCACGAAGCGGTTCGCGATCCGGCCGAGCCCGAACCATTTCGTCAGCGGCGAGTTCTCCAGCGCGGCCATCCGGCCGGCCATCGCCTCGATGGTCGGGATGAGCTGGTACATGTGGCCGGTGTAGAGCACCGTCGCCCCGCCGCGCGGCAGGTCGAGGCCCTTCGCCCAGCGCGTCGTCGCGGCGGCGGAGAGCGGGAGCACGCTGCCGCGGCGCGACAGGTTGTCGGCCAGGATTCCGAGGATGACTCCGGTGGGTAGCGGCATGCCCGTGCCTCAGGTGAGCTTGAATTCCCGGCGGTTGACCAGGGTCCGGAGGCTGCGGACGTTCTCCGCGATCCGCACCCCGGCGGGACAGTTGGCCTCGCACATGCGGCACAGCAGGCAGGAGTAGATCTTCGGCAGGTGCTCGCGCACGCCCTCCTCGAGCCCGAGCAGCACCATCCGGAAGAGCGAGCGCGGCAGCACCTCGTAGCCCATCGGGCAGACCGCCGTGCAGACGCCGCAGCTCATGCACGCCTGCGCGTCGAACCCCGGCGCGCGCTTCGCCTCCGCGGCCAGTCGCGTCGACATCCTCATGCGGATCCGCCTTTCGCGGGCGCGCCGGCCGTGCCGCCGGCGTCCTTCAGTTCGTACGCGAAGTAGCCGTCGCCGTCGGCCTTGCCCTTCTCCTCGACCTGGCCGTAGCGGCGCATCGCCATCACCCAGCAGACGACCTCGTGCGACGGCGCGCCGAGCGCCTCCGCCAGCGCGGGGATGGTCTTCGGGCCGTCGCGCAACGCCGCCGCGATGCGGTCCTTCTGCACCATCTCGTCGCGCAGGATCTCGGCCCGGGCGCGCATCGGGGGACGGGGCGCGCTCATCGCACGGCCTCCCCGCGGATCCCCGCGTCGATCATCGCCGTGATCTGCGCGTCGGTGTAGCCCTCGATGTCGAGCGCGCCGTGCGGGCACACCGGCACGCACGCGCCCTCGCCCTTGCACTGCGACGCCACCACCTGCGCGATCTCCTTCCCGCCGCACGGGACCTTCTCGATCGCGCCGTAGGGGCACGCCTTCAGGCACTCGTCGCACCAGAGGCACCTGTCCGCATCGACGCGCGCGATCAGGGGTTCGAGGTCGACGTAGCCCTTCTTCAGCAGCGCGCCGGCCTTCGCCACCGCCGCCAGGGCCGAGCCGACGCTCTCCGCCATCGACTTCGGACTCTGCGCCGCGCCGGCGATGAAGACGCCGTCGATCACCGTCTCCACCGGACGCAGCTTGATGTGGATCTCGCCGAGGAAGCCGTCCTTGCTGACCGGGAGCTTCAGCACGTCCATCAGCCCGGGATTGGACCGCGGCACCATGCCCGTCACCAGCACGACCAGGTCCGCGGGGATCTCGATCTCCGCGTCGCCGGTCAGCTCGTCCTTCACCTTCACCAGCAGGCCCGGATCCGCCCTTTCGACCGTCGGCGGGGTCCCGTCGCCGTAGCGCAGGAAGAGCGCGCCGCCGCGGCGGGCCTCCTCGTACACCCGTTCGTTGTGCCCGTAGGTGCGGATGTCGCGGTAGAGATGGACCTGCGTCACCGCCGCCCCGCCGCGCGCCTCCTGCGCCGCGATCTGCGCCGCGAGGTGCGTCGCCGCCGTGCAGCAGAACCGCGAACACCAGGCGTTCGGCGACGGGCAGGTCTCGCTCTCCGACTGCCGGCTGCCGACGCAGTAGATGAACGCGACCGACTTCACGGTGCGGTTGCGGAACGTCAGCGTGCCGCCCTGCAGGTCCGCGCCGTCGCGGAACTCGGGCAGCGTCACGACGCCCTCCAGCCCGCGGCCGAACTCGCCCGGCTTCGGCTCGTAGGAGTCGAACCCGGTCGCGACGACGATCGCGCCGGCGTGCAGCGCCGTCTCGGCGCCGCCCGCGGACCGCAGCGTCAGATGGAAGTCGCCGATGCTGCCGCTCTTCGCGACCAGCCCGGTCGCCGTGTGCAGCGTCACGCGCGGGTGGGCGCGGACGCGCGCCAGCAGGCCGCCGACCACCTCGCGGCCGGACTGGCCGTCCGGCGCCAGCGGCCCCCAGCGCCGCACCGCGCCGCCGGGCTCGTCCGCCTGCTCCGCGAGGTGCACCTCGAGGCCGAGATCCGCCAGCGCCAGCGCCGCGCGCAGGCCGGAGATCCCCGCGCCGATCACCAGCACGCACGGCGCCGTCTTCACGCGCAGCGCGTGCAGCGAGCGCGACAGCGCCGCCTTCGCGATCCCCGCGCGGACCAGCGCCGCGCCCTTGCGCGTCGCACCGCCGGGATCGTCCGTGTGCGCCCACGAGCACTGCTCGCGCAGGTTGACGTGGACGTACTGGTAGGGGTTGATCCCCGCCCGCTCCGCCATGCCGCGGAACGTGAACAGGTGCAGCTTCGGCGAACAGGAGGCGATGACGAGGCCGTCGAGCTTCTCGTTGCGGATGTCGGCGATCATCTCCTGCTGCGCCGCGTCGGAGCAGGTGAACGTGTGCGTCTTCGACACGACCACGCCCGGCTCCGAGGCCACCGCGTCGGCGACGGACTTCACGTCCACGTGATCGGAGATGTTGCCGCCGCAGTGGCAGACGAACACCCCGATGCGCCGGTGGGCCGCCATCACCCGGCCCTCGCTTCCTCGATGTAGGCCGCCGCCTGCGCCGCCGCCGCGGCCGCATGCAGCACCGTGTCCGGGATGTCCCGCGCGCCGACCACCGTGCCGGCCGCGAAGACCCCGTCGAGGCTCGTGCGCCCCGGTTCCGCGACCGGGTCCGGCTCGCGCACGTACGCCCAGTCGTCCGCCGCCGGCGTCTCGCCGCGCATCAGCGCGAGCGCGTCCGGGTTCGGCAGCAGCCCCACCGTCAGCACGAGCAGGTCGTGCTCCATCGTCTGCGTCCCGCCGCCGGCGATGTTCTCGTAGTGGACCTTCAGGTTGCCGTTCTCGAGTTCCTCGACGCGGGCGACCTTGCCGCGGACGTACTGCACGCCCATCGCCCTCGACTGCTCGTAGAACTCGTCGTAGCCCTTGCCGAAGGCGCGGGCGTCGATCGTGTAGATCGTGATGTCCGCCATCGGCAGCGCGCCCATGATCAGCTGCGCGTGCTTCGCGGAGTACATGCAGCCGATCCGGCAGCAGAGCGGGTTGTCCACCGTGTGGTCGCGCGAGCCGTTGCACAGCACGATGCCGATGTTGTCCGGCACCTTGCCGTCGGACGGCCGCAGCACCGCGTTGTAGGGCCGCGTCGGCGCGAGCAGCCGGTCCATCTGCGGCCCCGAGATCACGTTCGGGTACCGCCCGTAGCCCATCAGCTCCTTGCGGCCGGGGTCGAGGATCCCGTAGCCGGTGGCGAGGATCACCGCGCCGACCCGCACGTCGAGCGTCTCGTCGCGCATCGAGAAGTCGATGCAGTCCGCCGGGCACACCTTCACGCACTGCCGGCACTGCGAGCACTCGCCGCATCCGAGGCAGCGGTTCGCGGCGTCGCGCGCCTCGGCCTCGGTGAAGGCGTCCTCGTAGGTCTCGAAGCTCTGGATGCGCTCGCGCGGCGGCCGGCGGCGCGGCGCCGAGGCCGGCTTGTGCGAACAGGCGCAGCCCTGCAGGACGGAGTCCTTCCGCACCGTCGCGGGCTGGTCCCAGAACGGGACGATGCCGGTCGTGCCCCGGAGCATCCGGTCGATGTGGTACGCCGCGCGCCGGCCCTGGCCCATCGCCTCGGTGACGATCGAGGGGCCGAGCACCGCGTCGCCGCCGGCGAACACGACCGGGTCGGAGGTCTGCAGCGTCCCGGGATCGGTGCGGATCGTCTTCTGCGGCGTCAGTTCCAGCTCGCCGGCGAACGGCGCGGTGCTCGGGCCGAGGCCCACGGCGAGGATCACGACGTCCGCGCGGATCGGCTGCCCGGTGCCCTCCGCGACCGTGAAGCCGGTCATCCGGCCCTCGGGCGTGAAATCGATCGTCGCGACGGCGCGGTACTCGAGCATCGGCTCGCCCGCGGCGTTGGTCAGCAGGCGCTTCGCCGAGGCCGAGGTCAGCAGGCGCACGCCCTCCTCCTCGGCCTCCTGCACCTCCCAGCCGTGCGCCGGCATGCGGGCGCGGTCCTCGAGGCAGAGGATCGTCGTGCTCGCCGTGGCGAGGCGGACCGACGAGCGCGCGACGTCCAGCGCAACGTTGCCGCCGCCGAGGACGACGACGTGCTTCCCGCGCAGGTCCGGCATCTCGCCGCCGTCCTTCGAGTCCTTCAGGAACCGCATGCAGTCGGTGACGTTCGCCAGGTCGCGTCCCTGCAGCGGGATCACCTTCGGGACCTGGTTGCCGACCCCGACGAAAACCGCGGCGAATCCCTGCGCCTTCAGCGACGCGACCGACTCCACGCGCGTCCCGGTGCGGATCTCGACGCCGAGCGCCGTGATGTTCCGGATGTCGCGGTCCAGCACGTCGTGCGGCATGCGGTAAGCCGGCATCCCGTGGCGCAGCATGCCGCCGGCCTGCGGCTCCGCCTCGAAGACCGTGACACGGTGGCCCTGCTTCGCGAGGTGGAAGGCGGCCGAGAGCCCGGCCGGGCCGGACCCGACGATCGCGATGCGCGTCTCGAGCCGCGTCTCCGGCGGACCGTACTCGGGCTCGGGGTGGGTGGCGTAGTAGCGGTCGGCCATGAAGCGCTTGATCGCGCGGATGTGGACGGCGCCCTCGAGGTCGCAGCGCGTGCACTCGCCCTCGCAGGGCGCGTAGCAGGCCCGCGCCAGGCTGCCGACCAGCGGCGCGTCCTCCAGGTGCAGGCGGAAGGCCTCGTCGATCTTCCCCGCACGCACGAGCGAGACGTAGCCGCTGGGCTTCACGCCCGCCGGGCACGTGTGGAGACACGGTGCGCAGCCGCTGCGGCTGATGACCGCCTTCTTCGGCACGGCCTGGGGAAACGGGATGTGCGCGGCGCGCCGGGCGACGAGGTCGTAGTTGTACTCGTCCACCATCGGCACCGTGCAGGCCTCGGCGCACTGCCCGCACCCGGTGCAGGCGTCGGGGTCGACGGACGTCGCCCTGCGGCGGACGCTGGCGCGGAAGGTGCCGTTGCCGGCGCGCGTGACGCCGTCGACCTCGCTGTTCACCATCAGCGTCACGTTGGGATGGTGCGCGGTCGCGGCCATCCTCGGCGTCGCGATGCAGCTCGCGCAGTCGAGGGTCGGGAAGACCTTGCTCAGCAGGATCGTCCGGCCCCCGACGCTCGGCTTCTTCTCGACGAGCAGGACGCGGTAGCCCATGTCGCCGAGCGAGTTCGCGGCCTCCATGCCGGCCGTGCCGGCACCCACGACCAGCACGTCGTGATCGAGCTCCCGGGCCGGGTCAGGAGGGGTCAAGTTTGGCCAGCTCCTTCCTGAAGTTCGCCATGTGGTTCACGAAGTTGTCCGCGCACACCGAGCAGAGGCCGGACATCTTCAGCCGCTTCGGGTTCAGCCCCCGCGCCTTCAGGAGGTCCTGCGTCTGCCGGATGACGCGGCCCGTGCGGTCGGTGCAGTCGGAGAGATAGGCGCAATCCCCCCCGCAGGCGGCGATGAAGACGCCGTCGAACCCCTTCTCCAGCGCGTGCGCGACCCACGAGGGGCGCACGCCGCTGGAGCACGGCAGCGGGATCACCTGCACGTTCGTGGAGTAGTGCAGGTGCGCGCTGCCCGCCAGGTCGATGCCGGGGTCGGAGATGCTGTTGGTCGAGAAGACCAGGATCCGCTTCTCCGGGCCCGGGGGGGCGCCGCCGCTCATGTCACTTCGTCCGGCGCATGAACACGCGCCAGCAACCGTCGGCCTCGATGTCGCCGAGGTACGCGTGCTGCATCTTGCCGCACCAGCGGGAGACGTCCTCCTTGGTGCCCTCGTCCGACGAGAGGACCTCCATCACGCCGCCGACCGGGCAGGCCGCGATCGCACGCTTCGCCTCGAGCAGCGGGCCGGGGCACGCCGTGCCGCGCGCATCCACCTGCTTCGCCACCGTCAGGGCCTCGAGTTCTTCCTTGGTCATGGCTGTCGCTCCTTCCGTGTTGTCGCGGGGGTCCGGACCCGTCCTACATGAACCAGCACTGCTTCGACTTCGAGAACATGTCGACGAAGGTGCCCACGCCCACGAAATCCATGTGGGGGTAGCCGATGAGCTCCTCCTTCTTGATGCCCATGACGTCCATGGACATCGTGCAGACGTGGATGCGGACGCCGAAGTCCGCCGCGTCCTTCATGAGCTCCTCCAGCGACTTGGCACCGTGCAACTTCATGACGTTGCGGATCATGACCGGCCCCATGCCCATCATCTGCATCTTCGAGAGCGGGAGCTTCTTCGAGCCGCGCGGCAGCATCATGCCGAACATCGTGTCGAGGAGGTTCTTCTTCGCGGACTTCTTCGGATCGCGCAGCGAGGCGGTCGCCCAGAAGGTGAAGAACATGTCCACCTCCATGTCGTAGGCCGCGGCGCCGAGCGCGATGATGAAGGAGGCGATGGTGTAGTCGAGGTCGCCGCTCATGACGCCCAGGGTCAGCGCGTCCTTCGGCGCCTTCGCCTCCAGCGCCTCCACGCGGGCGAGGAGTTGCTTGATCAGTTCGTCGCGGGTGTCGTTGGCATCGCTCATGGCGGGGTCCCCGGGTTGGTTGGTTGCGGCCTAGTCCTCGATCAGGCGGTCGGGGTCGAAGCCCTTCGCCAGCCTGCTGCCGGCCGCGAAGCTCTCCAGCAGAAGCTCGCGGACCATGTGGCAGCACTGGACGACCTTGGGATTGCGGAGGCGGTAGAAGACGGTCTGCGCGTCCTTGCGCGCGACGACGACCTGCTTGTCGCGCATCAGCCGAAGGTGCTGGCTCGCCGTGCTGATTGTGCAGCCCAGCGCCGCCGCGATGTCGCCGACGCTCGCCTCGCCCCGCTTCAGGATCTCGACGATCGCCAGCCGCTTCGCGCTGGCCATCATCGCGCAGAGCTTCGCCTGCTGCTCGAAGATCTCGAAGTTTCGTATTCGCATGAGTACGAAAGTACGAAACCGAAGACGCGACCGTCAACGCCTTTCTGGGAAAATCCTCCGCGTTCCGGTTCCGTGCGTCGCCATGACGGTCCGCGGCGGGTCGGGAGGGCCGGGGGGGATTGCAGAGACGCCACCGGCAACCCGCCCGGGCCTCCGCAACTCCGCAGGGTTCCCGGCCCCGGGCTTGCGGTCCCCCGCCCGCCTCCGTAGTCTGGCCCGGATCCCGGCCCGGCCGCGCCGGGATCCGGAGGACGACCGCGATGAACGCCCGCACCACCGCCCTGATCGCCCCCTGCCTCGCCCTCGCTGCCGCCGCCGCGCCGCCGGACCGGATCCCCTTCCCCATGGACTGGTCCACCCACGCGCAGTCCGCCGCGGGGCTGGAGCGCCATCTCGACGCGCCGGCCGGCAGGGGCGGGTTCCTCCGCGCCGCGGACGGCCGCCTCGTGAAGCCCGACGGCTCGCGCTTCCGCATCTGGGGCGTCAACATCTGCGGCCCCGCCTGCTTCCCGGAGAAGGCCGACGCCGCCGCCCTCGCCGACCAGCTCGCGCGGATGGGCGTCAACTGCGTCCGCTTCCACCACATGGACTCCGGCTGGAGCGTGATGTTCGACAAGGCGCGGAACGACACGCGGCAGCTCAGCCCCGAGGCGCTCGACCGGCTCGATCACCTCGTCGCCGAGTTCAAGAAGCGCGGCATCTACGCGAACCTCAACCTCAACGTCGGCCGCCGCTTCAAGCCCGGCGACGGCGTGCGCGACGCGGACAAGCTCGGCTACGGCAAGTCCTGCACCTACTTCAACCCGCGCCTGATCGAGCTGCAGCACGAGTTCGCGCGGCAGCTCCTGACGCACTCGAACCCCTACACCGGCGCCGAGTACCGCCACGAGCCGTGCGTCGCCACCGTCGAGATCGTGAACGAGAACTCCGTCCTCGAGGGCTGGGTCGGCGGACGGCTCGTCGGCAAGGACGTTGAAAAGGCCGACACCTGGTCGCCGATCCCCGTGTCGTACGCGGAGGAACTGACCGACCTCTTCAACGCGTGGCTCGCGAAGAACCGCCCCGCGGACGCCGTCGCCGCCCTCCGCGCCGAGGCCGGCGTCGCGGCGGGCGCGCCGGTGCCGCGGCTCGCGCCGCCGGAGTTCGGCAAGGCCTCCGTCGCGCGCTTCCGCGCCGAGGCGGAGTTCTACATCGACATCGAGCACCGCTTCTTCGCCGGCATGAAGCGGCTGCTGAAGGACGAACTCGGCGTGAAGGCGCCCGTCGTCGGCACGTCCGACCACAACGACGGCTACGCGGCCTACGCCCACATCGAGGCCAACGCGATGTTCGACTGGATCGACGGCCACGGCTACTGGCAGCACCCGGACACCAAGGGCGCCATCCCCTCCTGCAAGAACACGCCGATGGTCAACGATCCGCTCGACTCGACCGTCACCCAGTTCGCGCGCACGCCCGTCGCCGGCCGCGCCTACACGATCTCCGAGGTCAACCACCCGTTCCCGCACGAGACCGCCTGCGAGGGCTTCCCGATCCTCACCGCCTACGCGATGTTCCACGACTGGGACGGCATCTACTGGTTCACGTGGGACAACGGCAAGCCGTCGAAGGACGGCGGCATCCCCCCGCGCGGCTTCTTCACGATCCCGCCGGATCCCGTGAAGATCGCGAACCTTGTGGCCTGCGGCGCGCTGTGGCACCAGGGCGGCATCGCCCCGGCGAAACAGACCGTCGTGAGGTCGACCACGCGGGAGCAGATGATCGACGCGCTGCGGATGGACCGCAACAAGGAGCGGCCTTTCTTCACGCCCGGATTCGAGCGCTCGACGCCGCTCGTCCACGCCACCCGCTTCCGCTTCGACGGCGGCGCGGCGACTCCGTTCCCGTCCGCGGCGCCGCTCGGCGAGATCGTCGCCGACACCGGCGAACTCGCGTGGACCGGCGCCGACCGGCAGAAGGGACTCGTGACCGTCGACGCCGCCGGCGCGCAGGCCCTGATCGGCCACGTCCGCGAGGGCGGGCGCCCGACCAAGCACCTCGCCGCCGACGTGAGGAACGACTTCTGCTCGCTGATGCTCGTGCCGCTCGACGGCAAGCCGGTCGCGCAGTCGTCGCGGCTGCTGCTGGCCGCCACCGGTTGGTGCGGCAACACGGACATGCAGTGGGACGAGAAGCGCCGTGCGATCCCCGGCTGGGGCCGCGGCCCCGTGCTCATCGAGCCGGTCACCGGAACCGTCACGCTGCGCGGCCTCGCCGCGATATCGCTCCGAGCCCGCGCCCTCACCACCGCCGGCGCGCCGACCGATGCCGCAATCCCCGTCGCCGCCGCGTCCGGCGCCTTCACCCTCACGCTCGGCACGCCGGCTGCGACGATGGTGCTGATCGAAGCGGCGCCATGAACGCCGGAGGCCGGACTCAACATCCAACAGCCAACACCCGGCAGCCAATGTCAAACTCCACTCAGCTCTCCGCTCTCGGCTCGACACTCGACACTCGCCACTTGCCACTGCCTTCCCTCGCCCCTCGACCCCCGACCCACGACACCGTGTGGCGGTGTGGCCGTGTGGCAGTGGAGGTCGGAGAGATCCCCGCCACTCGCCACTCGACACTCGCCACTTGCCACGTCCTTCCCCTCGCCCCTCGACCCCCGCCCCTCGGCCCCGTGTGGCAGTATGGCCGTGTGGCCG